>JAABUH010000512.1_pt1 | contig 56655 bp, 53 predicted proteins | sample 5559121 | NCBI WGS metagenome assembly JAABUH01 (sample SAMN10711871, study PRJNA513364) | rock metagenome | isolation source: Antarctica rocks | place: Antarctica: Victoria Land, Battleship Promontory nord | collected 2015-12-28 | reverse complement strand
GGAGAGCAGCGAGGGAGCAGAAGGGAGCAGTGCGCGAGCATGAGGGAGCACAGAGGGAGCATATATACGACACAAGCGTTAGCGAGCGAGCAAAGCGGCGAGGCCTGAGTCGGCAGATGTCACATGTTGACCTCAGTTCGGGGAACTATACATATTATATTATATACGCCCCGGACTTGGGATTGGTGATTACAGTTTTTGCGGTGCGGGAAAGGGAGCATAGTCGCTTGGGAGGGAGCAGCGAGGGAGCACGGGGGGGAGCACTGAGGAAGTATGGGGGAGTATGGGGGGAGCATGTGGGAGCAAGAGGCAGCAAGAGGCAGCACTATCGCGCAGTGCAGGGGCGCGCGGCAGATATATATATATACAGTAGGAGCCTAAAACAAGCGCTCTACTGTAGCCTTTCGGCATTAAGCTGCTGTCTTCTCCATTTTTCAAACAACTTACAGTAAGCCCCTGGCCACTTCCTACAGGATTCTCTTGTACTGTAGTCAGTCCCTAGCTTTTTGCTTTGCTTTTTTGCCAGAAAGGCTATTGTTTCGTGAGCTTTGGTCTGCCCGTTGTTGTGTTGTTTGAGTTAACAATTTGTCTCTTTTGGGTGTGGGAATCTTTCCCTTGTTGGGATCGAGGGGTGGGGTTGGTTGGTTGGTTGAAGCTGGGGTGGGGGGTTCCCGTTAGTTTTCTTGGTGGACAATCCTGGTTTTTTTGTAAAAGAACGTAGATTTTGAATGAACACGGTTTTGACCAGTATTTCTATCGAGAAGAGCGCGCGATAGCGTTGCGCAGGGCTGTCTGCTTTCTTTGTCAATCTCCCCTTTTGTACACTTTGCTCACTCCCTTCACGTGTCCCCAATCCGATCGCCTATATTCAGCTGCTATCCTCAATCGGAATAACCGGATTCCTTGTCTGCATCTCTCGCAGGTTCAGCGCCTCGGCCTCCTCTCACCGTCCTTGCTTCTTGCGTATGGAAATCAGATTGTCAACACTCTCCAACGTATCCCCGTGTTGGGCGCCATGAACCTTTGTCCTGGTCTCCAGCAGCTGGAGCGTTAGCTCCTCTGCCTTTTCCCAGGCCTCTCGAACCTCGTATGCCGATGCTAAGCTAGCTATGCTGGTCATTGTATCTGGATGATCCGCACCTAATGCCCTCTTCCTCGAGTCCATGACCCGTACTTGCAGTCGTTCGGCATCTTCCCACCGCCTTTGGAGCATGTATGTTGATGCTAAACTGGCCATGCTAGTTAGTGTGGCTGGATGTTCCGCGCCCAGCACCTTCGTTCTCGAGTCCATGACTCGCACTCTTAGTTGCTCGGCCTCTTCGTTCTGCCCTTGGAGGGCATACGTCATTGCTAGGTTGGCCATGCCAGACAGTGTGTCTGGATGCTCCGGGCCTAGCACTCTCTTCCTCGTTTCTATGACCTGCATTCTTAATTGCTTAGCTTCTTCCCATCGTTCTTGTTTATTATATACCCGAGCTAGATTGGCCATAAAGTTTATTGTGTTGGCGTCTTGAACACCTAACACCTTCTTGCTTATTTCCATGCCTTGTCTTTCCAGCTTTTCGGCTTCTTGCCACCGTCCCTGATCGATATATATCTTGGCCAAGTTGGCCATATCAGCGAGTATTGTTGGATGATCTATGCCAAGCGCTTTCCTTCTCATTTCTATGACTTGCTTCTCCAGGTCTTCGGCTTCTTTCCACCGCCGTTGACTCTTGTAAGTGGATGCTAAAGCGGACATGTTTTCCAAGGTCTGAGGAAGCTCCTTATTCAACGGAGCCTTCCTTTCCATCTCTACAATCTGCACTTGTAGCTCCTCGGCTTTCTTCCACTCCCCTTGCTTGCTGTATGTTGATGCCAGATTGGCCATACTGACCAACGTGAGTGGATGCGCCACACCTAAACGCCTCCTGTCCCTTTCCATCAAATGCATTTGCAGCCTCTCAACCTCTTTTAATTGCCCTTGGTGTCCATATAAATCCGCCAAGAATGTAGCAAAAATTCCTGTCAGAGGACTTTCCAATGCTATTCTCTGGTCAAGTTTTATCATTTGAAGCTGCAATTTCTCTGCATCTGTCCGTCGTCCTTCGCTTCTCATAAGTAAACACAACTGTAGCCTTACTTGTTGAACAAGGGGATGACTATGCCCGAGGGAGGATCCCAGAGTTTTCATTTCATTTTGATAATGTGACTCAGCTTCATGCAGGCGCTGCTCTTCACGGTATTGCCGACCAAAATCAAATATGGGAAGATAACCGTCCTTGGAGAGTCTTCTAAGACTGCTCTTCTGAAACGTTGAATGATCAGGGTTTCCTTTCAAGCGCTTTATCAGATCCTTGAGGTTTTTCGTTGATGTATTGTTTTCTTTGAGCAATGTTTTGCGTTTGGTTACATCTCTTTTGACACCAAAGCCAAGTTCATAACAGAGAGCTAGGTCCAAAGCCTGCGATTGACTAATAGAACGTCGTTCGTTCCTTTCTCGCAGGCATTTTACGATATAACCACGTACACCGTAGTGAGCTCTGATGAGCTGATACGATGATGGAATGACCTGAATACGGTTACTAGGTTGCCTGTGATGTAGCTGACTCGGTCAATGTCACATGTGAAACATACTTGAAAATCCCCCTGAGGTATAGATATCTCGTCGGTTAGATGTGTCAAGTTTAGCGCCCTATTTATCTGCGATTAGTATTTCTTGATAAACCAAGCACTTTTCCTGACCTATTTGATGATAAGAGTTGCAATATTTCAGTGAATTCTGCTGTTCGCTCAGCTGAATCTTGCGCGAGCGTCAGCCTGAAGACGTTCTGGATATCGTTTCTTCTTCGATCTCTCAGTTCCGTCTCTGCACCAAGTAACTCGTACGCCCGACTTAAAGGTTCCTTCTGTGGGTCTTCTAAATCCCTCTTGAAGTTGCGGTCTTGGTCCTCACTTCTATTATAGAAGAAAAGCCATAAACAGAGCATGCCAAATGAGTACGCGTCCATTCTTCTAGCCTGCATAGGCAGGATCTCTCGATGATGCTGTTCTGGAGCCGTCCAAAGCTCAGAATAAGGCATGGTGATTGTGTCGCCATCTCTCATGAAGAGACTCGAGTAGCCAAAGTCTATCACTTTCGCTCTATACCGCCCATCGGTCTCAGAATATATCAAGACGTTCTTTGGCTTGATGTCACCGTGGATGACACCTTTTGCTTTAGTAATGCGAATATAAGGATTGCTCTGAAAGCATACCATAAGCATGCAAGGTTCTGACTGCGAGACCAACATCATAAAGCAAATCAAGTCTGTCCCTGAAATCCAGCTCTTTTCCTGGGCCTTCGGTCATAAATTTGGCCATATCCCCGCATTTAGTCTTCTCAAACACTGGGACTGGCCAAACTTTGTCACCGCCCGGAACAACGTCCCAGCATATGCCTGCGAGGCTCGCAATGTTCGGGTGGCGTTGGATTACAGGATGACCTAATACCGATATTTCTGCAATAAGTGCTTGCAAATTTCGGATCTCTTCTATCACAGACCGAGGACGCCTCAGATGTTTGAAAGCAAACGTCAGCTGGACACTGATTAGTGCTTGATGTATTTCAGCTGTACCGCCCTCGCCAACTGTGTCCAATGCCGGCTGCCATGTGAACGGAAGAAAGTCAAGCTTCAGGCTTTGGGCAACCCCGAGGAAATCGAGGAAGTCGTACTCTTTTCTTGAAGCCGAGCACGCACTTTGATGAGTCGTCCCAAACGTTGTGTAGGCAATCAGAGCTGAAGTATTGCCGCCGCCGCTGGAAACCGTCGACATCTTAATAGCTTAATTGCACCGTCAGGCGCTCCCTATTGAAAATATTGGGAATCTAGACTTCAAGGAAGTTGACTGAAGTTTTCTTCATCTAAATGCTTGCATCAACATGCAGGGGCCACCGACTGTTCTTTCGATTCAAGGCTCGAAGGAGAATTGTCAAACTCGAGGAATTGCCAGCCCTGTGAGATTGCTGTCTTAATAATCCGGCACACTAGAGGTGTTGCCTTTGCCTCAGTTCTCAGACGTGCCAACGTCGCTAAGCCCCTTCGGGTTAGCGCTCTGCTGACTTCGCAGCATACGGGCGGCACGTCTGAGTGCAAACCCCTGTAAGATAGGTTGATCTGCGTTAATTTGGTGACAGCTCGCACAACTTGCCTCGTTAACTTTTGCAAGTCACAACATTCTTGTTTGCGACGCGATCATCAATGCACAACATGTAAATCATAATGTATGTGAACTTGCGATAGTACTTTCACATATGCTCTATCTGATGCGTCTAATTTAAGTATCAATAAAATTCTGCGAGATCAATAAGTTGCGTCGTCGCATCATCGAGTCGACTGCGTGCGATAATCCGAGTAGTCGAACAGCGCGATCAAGAATATGCTAGCTTCGATTTTTTGCTCTCGTCGTCAGATATCTCATGATCATATCATCGACTGAACTTAGTTGAACTTGTATCGTGTTGTGTGATGAAGATTTGATTCGAACGTTCTTTTTGATGATCGAGAAAGCGCGCTAAGTCGTTTCGATAAAGCGTTTAATAGAGAGTTCGATAGAGAATTTGATAAAGCGTTTGATAGAACGTTTGATAGAAAGCTCGATAGAAAGCTTAGTAGAAAGCTCAGTAGAAAGCTTGATAGAAAGCTTGATAGAAAGCTCGATAGAAAGCTCAGTAGAAAGCTCGATAGAAAATTTGATAGAAAGTTTGATAAAGCGTTTGATATCGAGTCATGAAGAATACTTTCTATTGAGCTAATTAGCATGTGCTATGAAGCATGTATGAAGCATACTATGAAGTAGATCATGAAGTGTCATGATTCTAGCCTTGTCAGACTCAATCTTCTAGTCTTGTCAGATTTATTCTCGCTTCGTCATCTTGACTAGTCTCTATTGAGCCTAGCGTCGACTGAGAAACACACATATGTAATCAGCTTCTTTTCTGTAGCTATCTTTCTTTCTTAGCATTTATCTTCTAGTTAAATGACATCTTTATCTGACTCGCTCTAGACAGATCTCTAACATTAGATAAATGCTCATCATTTACTACTCTGCTATCGATGAATAGATAATATGAAACAATCTATTTAGTAAGGAAAATTTGCAAGAGATTCTTCAAATTTGCATCATCATTTTAGATTGCAAGAAATTCTTTGATTCTACACTCATTTTCATCATTCTATTTGCAAGAAATTCTTTAAATAAAGCACTTAATTATTATCTGAAATTCACAAGAAATTCTTTGAATTTTCACTCATCAAAAAACATCAATTCAAAACATCAATTTCTCATTTACTCTTATCTCAACAACTTTTATCTTCTTTCATCATGACACACGATGTTGAGTCAGTTGAGCTTCAAACAACTCATCTGCTTAGAAGCATTGTCAATAGAAGAGTTTCACTTCTACTCATTAATGCTTCAGTCGAAGCTGAGAAAACTGTCACTTCATGAAACATAAACATCAAAGAACAACTGTTTCATTGAGTCAGTAATCAACTTGACGAAATCATCAATATGCTGAACGAGCTTCAAAGTCAACGAGACTTGACTCTACAACTCAATGAACATTGACTTCTTGTACAAGATAATCACAAAAAAAGAGCGAAACAACTAGAAGTCACTTTTGATAAAAATGATGAGTTAAAGAAAAAGATCAATTAGTTACAAGATGAGCGATTGAACTTCAGAGCGAAACAACATCAAGCTGATTGATCTATGTCTCGTCAAGATACTCAGTCAGCTGAGCAATGAGTCAATCAGAAAGAAGCTTCTACAATCTCAGTTTCGATTCGTCGTTCTGAAGTTGAACAAAGCTCAACTTTTGAAGCTCGCTCTCAATGAGAATCTTCTACTTTATCTGATAATGAAAACAAGAATGATCATCACAAGTTCATCAAGCTTTTGAATTCACTCATCTTCATTGAAACAGATGATTTTATTTGAAAGATATGAAACATCAAAATAGCTGACAAGCTCAATGTCAACGCGAATCATTATTTTATTGAAAAGATTCGTATTGTCTATGTGATTTTCAGACTAGAAGACGATGCTGATCAGCAAATTTATGCAAAGCATCGTGTTGATGCTTTTTCATTCTATCAATCACTATCAGAGCTACTGAAACATCTGAAAGAAATTTATGAAGATCAGAATCTGATTCGAAAGTGTCATCATGAATACGTTGCTCTGAAGCAGCTCAACAAGCTCTTCAGCTCTTTCTATTCAGAATTCACTAAAATATTCAGTTTTCTGAACTATGATAATGTTACTTTGATGAATGACATTCAGAATAAAATCAACAATCATCTTCAGAACGCGTTGTCAATTTGTCTCATAGAGTTTAACTCACTTGATAAGCTCAAGATCTTTCTTCAAGATGTGAATAACAAACAACAAGTCAATTATCAGCTACGTGATGAGCAATGAACAGTCAAATTGATAGCAGCTTTGAAAAAACGTTTTGTTTCTTCGTCGACATCAGCTTCAGTCTTGATTACTAGTTATGTTCAACTCGCTAATTTTTTCATTCTTGAATCTGAATGATCAAGAATGTCAATCATCTGCTTCAACTGCAAAGTATCGAGTCATCTTTCAAAGAATTGCTCTCAGCTGAAGACTAGTACTTCAACATCTTGTGCATTCATCTTTTGTCTCAATGAGATCATCATGTCAAAAGAAGAGAAGAAATTATTTACAGAGAAATCAAAGAATGAGACAAAAAACTAGTGACTTTCATTAAAGACGTGATGAAAAATATGTTAATTTCTTCAATAATGAGCAGCTCAAATGATCTCTTTGCTTCGAAATCTTTGACTATTGAATGTGTACTATCTAGCAATGAAATTAGTTACTCATTAAAGTCATTGATTGACACTGAAGCAGTTAACTATTCGTTCATTAATAAATTAATCGCGCAGAATGTTTGTGATCATTTGCAAATTGAATCTTTATTTTTAATCAAGCTCAAATCAATAAGAGAATTCGATGATCATTATGCAAAAAAGCTCATTACTCATGTAATTTATTTGAATCTAACTGTTCAAGATCATATGAAACATTTTGTCTTTATGCTGATCATTCAATTAGATCAACATCAGATGATTCTTGAAAAAACATGAATGAACAAGATCAAAATGACTATTGATATAAAAGATGATCATCTTCAATTTTCTAGTTTCAAAGCTCATATCAAAGCTTCTATCAAAGCTCATTCAACTGTTCTTTCTGTCACGATCCTAGCCTTGCCAGGCTCAGCCTTCTAGTCTTACCAGACCTATCCTCGCTTCGTCACCTTGACTAGTCCCTATTGGGCCTAGCGTCGGCTGAGGAACACACATATGTAGTCAGCTTCTTTCCCGTAGCTATCTTTCTTCCTTAGCATTTATCTTCTAGTTAAATGACATTCCTATCTGACTCGCTCTAGACAGGCCCCTAACACTTTCGAGCAAGAAAATCGTGATAGAACAGAAGATTTCAATCTTTATTCAAATACTAAAGAGATTTATTTCTTCTGTTATCACTTAACTCAGCGAGAAGTCATCTTCATTCAGTAAAATCATGAAATTATCTAATTCAGTTAACTTCACTTCGTCTTTCAATTCAATGAACATAGCAATGATAAAGACTGCAGCATATAAATCACTAGTCAAATGATTGAATGTGACTACTTTCGCGATCATCATTACGAAAATCGATCGACTTCTAAAAACAGCTAGAAATAAACTCGAAGATGTAAATCTACAAGAGCTTTCACATGAAGAAATCTTGAAAAAAGTCAAAGCTAAGCTTTCTTTGAAATATCATAATTATCTAGACGTGTTTGATCGAGTGATGATTGATCAACTACTTTCTCATTGCTTTTATGATCATAAAATTGAGTTGATCGACAAGAAAACATCTTCTTGAAGTCATCTCTATCATATGTTTGACTACAAGCTTCAAAAGATGAAGAATTATCTGATTAAGCATCTGAATAAAGACTTTATATCTTTTAGCTCAGCTTTATATGCTTCGCTCATACTATTCATCGAAAAGAAAGATGATAGCTTGCGTTTCTGTATAAACTACAGAAAGCTCAATGCTTTGATCAAATGAGATCGCTATCTTTTATTGCTAATAGATGAAACTCTTACTTGTATTCAAGATAGCAGATATCTGACTCGATTGAACATCATTGTCATCTTTAACAAACTGCATATGCATTCAAGCAGCAAAGATTTGACTATCTTTATCATCTTTTTTGATTTTTACAAATATCACATGATGTCTTTTGAATTAATCAATGACTCGACTTTCTATCAACACTATATGAACGATGTGCTATTTAACTATCTTCATCAGTTTTGTCAGATTTATCTAGATGACATTATCATTTACAGTAAAACATTGAAAAAACATAAGTAATACATACGATTAATTCTACATAGACTATGAAAGACTGATCTTCAGATGAATATAAACAAATGCAAGTTTCATGTTCAAAAGATCTTCTTTCTGAAACTATTGCTATTCATCAAAGAACTAAAGATGAATTTCAGAAAAGTACAAGCAGTAGTTGAATGATTTACTTCTACAAATCTCACTCAGATGCAGTTCTTCATCAACTTCTGCAATTTCTATCAACGTTTTATAAAGAACTTTTTGAAGATTGTTTGTTCTCTGATTTAACTAACTCAAAAAGAGATGATATTTGAATGAGATCAAGCTTGTCAAATGATCTTTGATCATATGAAAAAATGAATGACTGAAGTCTCTATTCTTCGTCATTTTGATCAGAATAGAAAGATTATTCTTGAAATAAACTCATTCAACTATGTTAATGATGACATACTTTCTCAGTATGATGACGAAGAAACATTGCATTCAATGATTTACTACAGCAAGAATCTGAGTCTCGCTGAGTGCACTTACGAAATCTATGACAAGAAACTACTAGCAATCATTTGTGTTTTCAAGCATTGATGATCTGAGCTGAAATTGACTGAGCTACTCATCAAGATGTTCACTGATTATCAAGCTTTAACATCATTAATGAAAGATAAAGAGCTAAGTAGATGTCAAATGCGCTGAGTACAAAAGCTTGTTGACTTCAACTTCAAAATCATGTATCATTCAGACAAATAAAACATCAAAGTTGATGCATTGATTCGTCAAGTCAATTCAATTTCTAGAAGCTTCGAGAATGAATGATGTTGCTATCAGCGAACTACGATTCTCACGTTGAATTGAATGAAAATCGCTGATCTAAAAGAGAAAGAAAATGATGAATCAATTTATCAATTAATTCTAGAAGCTAACAAAATCAACGAGAATTATATTTTACTTCGTAAAGTTGTATTAAAAGATGAAGCTCAATACAAAGATACTAAATTAAGAAATTGTTGAGTTCAGAATGAAATACTATATCAAAGTGATCTTCTATGAGTTTTCTTCAATGAGCATCTTCAAATGAAGTTAATTTGAGAAGTTCATGATCAATCTTCTATTGATTATTTCGAAATTCTCAGAATGATGAAGATCATAAGAAGATACTACTATTGATCTTCAATGTGAAAGACAATAGATCAATATATTTGAAACTGCTACATTTGTCAGCGATCAAAGACTTCTTAAGATAAATTCAATGAACTACTACATTCTTTACTCATACTCGAACAGTAATGAAAGAACATAGTCATGAATTTCATCATCAACTTATTTTCTTTGAAAGACAAAAACATCATACTAACAGTGATATGTAAACTGTCAAAGAAACGACATTATATTTCTTACTTCACTGATGATGAGAAGATCACAGCAGAAAAAACAGCTGAGTTAATGCTTCAGTGAATATATCAAATACATGATTTACTCGATTTCATTGTTTTGAATCGAGATTCTCAATTTATCTTCATTCTATGAAAGTCGCTTTGCAAAAAACTAAGCATTAATCTTCAACTCTTCACAGTCTATCATCTTCAGATCAATGATCAAAGTGAATGAGTCAATCAGAACATTGAAAGATATCTTCAATTCTTCTGTTCATACATGCAGAATGATTGAGCTAAGCTATTACTCATGATTGAGTTCATCAACAATAATGCTCTGTTCTCAGTCATTTTCTTGATCTCTTTCTTTCTAAACAAAGACTTTCATTCTCGTATGAGCTTTGAACTTGATGTCATCAAATATGAAAGTTCTCATGAACGCTTGCAGACGACTAAAGTCGAGAATATATCTGAACATATGAACAAAATACTGAAGTTTGCTCGCGAGTCGCTAGTCAAAACACAAGAACAAATGATGAAACAAGTCAATAAGCATAGAAAAGAAGTTGATTACAAGATCGAATCAAAGATATTTCTGAATGAAAGAAACATCGTTACAGCGAGATCTTTCAAGAAGCTAAATGACAAAATGCTCGATTCTTTCATCAATCTAGATCTCATCGACTCTTCATATAAACTGAAATTATCAGAGTTTATGCATGTTCATGATGTATTTCATTCTGATCTGCTTCGCTCTGTCGTCGATGACTTCTTGCCTGATCAAAAGAATGAATTCTCAGATTCAATAGTGATAAACGACAAAGACGAGTGAGAAAACAATAATATATTGAATTCTCGTTGATATCGAAGACGACTTTAGTATAGAGTCAAATGAAATGACTATGACAATAATCTCAATTGATACAACGCTGATGACGACGAATTTATAAACGCTCAGAAGATCGTTGATGATTTTCATATTTGATATTCGAACAAATCGCGCTAATCAACAATTCAATCAATCACGATTTAACAGATCTGAGCCTGTGAAATCATGATTGAGCAATCAATCGAGCCGAGCAGAAAATACATTCATGCGAACATGAATCGTCGAAGAAAGGGAATAATGTCACGATTCTAGCCTTGCCAGGCTCAGCCTTCTAGCCTTGCCAGGCCTATTCTCGCTCCGTCACCTTGACTAGTCTCTATTGAGCCTAGCGTCGGCTGAGGAACACACATATGTAGCCAGCTTCTTTTCTGTAGCGACCTTTCTTCCTTAGCATTTATCTTCTAGTTAAATGACACTTCTATCTGACTCGCTCTAGGCAGGTCTCTAACATGAAGCGTAGAACGCTTATTTGAACGTGTCACATGAAGCATGTTTTGAAGCGAGTAGGGTGGTGAGTAGACGATCGAGTCGATAGCTGAGTTGATAGCTGAACATGTAGATAGACGAGTAGGTAGAATGATGAGTAGAATGGTGAGTAGAATGATGAGTAGGATGATGAGCATGTAGGATGGTGAGTAGGGTAGGTAGGCGATTCGATAGAAATCGTAGAATAGATAAACAGAGCGAACAAAATGTAATTAATTCAATAATACGCTCATACTTTATCGCATCAGATAAGGCGATCGGCAAAGTTCGGTATTATTCCAAAGTTAATGCCAATCAACCAATATTACTGCGGGTTGCACTCAGACGTGCCGCCCGTATGCTGCGAAGTCAGCAGGGTGCTAACCCGAAGGGGCTTAGCGACGTGCTGCGTTAAGCCCCTTCGGGTTAAATGTGGCTTATGTAATTGACTGAGGTACTGAGGCAAAGTCGATTTTCATCCTGAATAAGCTGCTTTATTCCCCCTTCTTCATAGCGCCTGCGGGAGAATATTCGCTTCATCTTTGAAAGTACCCCGATTAGGAAGCCCTTCTCATTCATATTATACATATGCCGCGGCTCTACTACATACTACTTGATTTTCCTCATCAAAAGATCAAAATATAGCGTATATTTGAAGGCTGAATCTGCCCTAGAACGATTGTGATCTGAGCCCATCGACCACTTCGAAACCAGGTCATCACTATTCTATGACGTTTGTGGAAGCGTGAAACCCATTCTTTTCCAACCTCTTTTCCGCAGATATCGCTGGCAAAATCCCGAATCATTTGCTTGCTAGGTGGTAAGGCGCGTGCACATAAGCGATCTATATATTTGACTAAGGAGTTTTCTCGTTGATCATTGAGGTTTCGTTGATTCTGGTACTTGGTTTCTCGGCTTCCTGCGAGGCCTCGAAATCGTTTAGATAGTAAGGAGCGATCGCATCCGAATTCCCTAGCTGTTTTTGATATATTTGGTCGTTCGCCTGGCTGCAAGGAAGCTAATGAGGCTAAAGCTGCATCAATCGGGTCCATATTGAGAAGGATATAGGTGGTGGAAGGAGGGTTAGAAAATGGGAAAAACTGTTCTTCAGTTGCCTCAGGACCTCAGACGTGTGGGGCTAAGCCCCTGCGGGTTAGCGCTGTGCTTACTACGGAAGCTGCGATTACACACTCTTATTCTTCAATGAGCTTCAACAAGACATCGTTCTTTAGAAAATGCAATTAGTGCAGAGACGCGGTGTAATAGCTTCAGTGCAAGGACGTGATATCGTGGAATGCTCTGAAGCCAAAATGGTTCGTGGCATTCTTAAAACGTGTTGAAATTTCAGGTGTGACCGTGTGATTTGGTTGGTAATCTCCGCATCCATCCGACGCCGCATTCATCCTGTTGGAAAGGGGGTATGTGCATACCCCGGTTGTTAGTTATTCCGGCCGGCTTGGCGCTAGGGGTATTTATACTTCTTCCTTCCTCCGGAGTTCCTACCTACTAGATAGCTTCAACCCCATATATCAATATGCCCCATATGACCTCGTTTTCCAACACCACCCACGCCACCGTTCCATTTCAACTTCTCTCACTAAAACGACAATCAGCCCTCCAGAACAGGTATATTCTTTGCTAACTTGTTGATTCAGTCCTCGATTGAATTCTGATCCAGTGCAACATAGCCTTCCTTTCGTTGTGTGTCCTCCGACAGTACATTATCACTATTCTGTACTGCGTTCTTCTTGCTGCTAATTTTCAGTATCCAAATAATAATCCCTGCCATCTCTAATAGTCCTAGAGCCCCTACGATAACCATTGGTCCTATCGAGTATCCGTGCAGCATCATACCAATTACCACATTACTCCACCCAGTAATCATTACCGACTTCCCAAGCAGAACATGCGCATCGGAAAGCCATGTACGGTGACCAATCTCCTGGAACTTGACATGATGGCGCCACCCTAAAATGCCTTGCAGGCCAGTAGCGACAGCAATGGCGATACCAATGCTCTGATGCACAGTGTTGATCTTCCGTCGCATAAGGAGACCAAGGATCATGCCGCAAGATATCGAAGTCGATCCAGCAAGCTGCAGAACCCAATGATACCTAAAACCCTTCTTTGCTCCAGATCGTATCGCAAGAAATCCCGCCGGAAAGAGGACGAAAAACGCAGATCCCATAAGCAGAGCATGGAGGTGCAATGTAGGGTTCTTCACGATGGTCAAGAACGCAGCCCAGAGACCGGCTGGAGTCTCTGAAGTACCCAGTGTGGCTATAAGAGGTCTAATGGGAGGGAGAGAAACGGGTCCTGGAACAGTGTTAACAGCGCGGGCCATGTCGACGTAGAAATTGCCAAACCCGCCAGAAGTGGAATGATGCGCGTGCATCTCGAGACGAACATCGAAAGAGTAGACGGGAAAGTCTTGATCGGGATTCCAAGCCCAGATCCACGGTTGTGATTTGGCCGTGGCAGAGATCAAGGTCCCTGACCAGAGGGTACATGAATAGCAGATGAGGTGGACTTTTGCGACATAGTCGTGTCTGCCGGTGCCTCCAAATGCTCCCGTAGATCTCACCCATACCGCTTCGACGACTCTTAGATCGGCACCTCCGACATCTGCTCGAGTGACTAGCGTGGGCTGATGATGACCTGTTGCCCCTCGAATGCTAAGAAGAGGAGCCTGATGGCTCATCGGGTCACCATACACAATGAACATGAGCGAGTCTTCCATAACGTTTCCCAGGCCAATCGCTGTCCAACCAAGTTTTGAGCCGTTACGTCGTGTGTGAGTAAAAGAAAGCAGGAGGTCGTGGGAGGAGGTCGAGGCGTTCTGGTGCAAGACTGCGCCCATGCAGAAATCAACTCGCCAATTAGGGTTGTCAGAATCCCCGAATCTACAGTATTGCACTGGCTCCGCAGCTGCGAGTTGCCATACTGAACATATTAGGGCTAGAAGCATAATAGGGAGCCTGAGATGGGTGCCAGACATAATAAAAAGCTTTAGGTAGGATTCAATGAAGCAAGCGACTTGTGAAGTTGATACACCTAGGGGGTGACACGTAGAGAAAATGAAGTTGGTAACATTTGTGGTAGAACGGAAATACTAATCACCCTTAAGTGAGATCATTTGCTGAATACATCAAGGGAAGAGGAGACAGAACGACGTTGTGTCAGTAAATGTATGGGAAAGACGTTTATTGTGCACAACGGCTCTTAGGAGATTATGAACACGGAGAAACCAACAGATGTGGGCATTCTATCAGTGCAGACAGCTGACTTACCCACTTACCTACCTAGCTCATGGCGGATGGAACTACTTCGAAGACCTGTATGATGGAAGCCCTGGCCACAGCGTCAGATCTACTGCAGAATAATGCAAAGTCAAAGTAACGAAATACCTAAAGGAACTGGTGGTTGACCTTGCAGCAGTGCCAAGACGCTAGAACTTAGCGTCGTCAACCCCATCTGCAAAGTCATCCACGGACCACAGGTCTTGAAGGAATCCAATGCCTGCCGGTTGGAGGCAACTTTGATCGATGACGATGGACATCAGAGCGTGCAAGAATGCAGCGCTCGACCATTCCCCCGCTGTATATGAGATTTCGAGCTCGAAGACAGGGAGAGAATTTGCTCCAAGCCCTTGTCTCCTCGCCATCATTGCGCTCCTGAGATTGATCGTTACCCGTCTATCCATTACTTTATGTCTTATGGTACATGGAATAAATATTTATTGAGTAGTCCAGTCTTACAGCTCTCGTCTTTCGACTTTAAGCTCTAATGTTGATCATGTGGCAATGGCTCCTGCCTTTTTGTATTGTAATTAGGACTGTTTTCTGCTCCCCCAAATACCATCCTTCTCGATATGTCCTGAAAGACAGTCACCCTATACCAGACAGCTGGTGCAGCGAAGGCCCTGCTCTGAGTCGGCATATAATTAATCTACAAATTGGTCTCAAATCTAATGGCTTTGAAGAGCTTGAGCGACATCTTTACGAAGGTATACCTCATTACTAAGGCTATATCCCATAGTTGATATCAAGATCGTCGGTTGAAGGAATAAAGCTCATGTGCTCCCCAGTATCCAGTCCAGGCCATAGAAGATATGGCCAGCACCTTACGGCAGCGCAGGTGAATAATCTTATCGCCCCAAATGGGCAGACTATTGGTCTAGTAGAAGACTGGCTACATGATCATGGCATTGAGGGATTTACTTACAATAAAGCCAAAGACTGGATTACTGTCGCCCTCCCGGTAGACGTTGTTAATCGACTGCTCAAAACCGAGTACCAAGTCTACCGACATGTAGAAGAGAATGAAGTTATAGTGAGGACATCGAGCTGGTCACTTCCAGCTCATCTACTTGACGTTGTTGAGACAGTGCAGCCGACAAACTCATTCTTCAGGCCAAAGCCCCAAATAGCCCGGCTACAAAATCGTGGACGGACAGACAGGGGGCATGGATCAACCGACGAGCCATATGAACAATTGGTGGCCGACGATTTGCGCAAGAAACCTCATATTCAGGTTCCTGAAGCGGAAGATCTCCCAGCGCATCCCACTGCTGCTCAAGCCTGCAACCGATTCGCAATATCACCGCTCTGCTTGCGCAGCTTATATGGGACTCTTGACTACGTGGCCCAGTCCACCGCAAAGAACCGAATGGCACTCGTCAACTTCCTTGGAATTGTCAGCAATCGTTCTGACGTGCGCGGCTTCTTGCAACGGTTCCGTCCTGATGCCCTAGATGCAGCCTATAACTTTAGGATCGAGCTCGTCAACGGCGGCATCGATGACCAGGGCCAAAACACCTCGCAGAAAATTGAGGGAAACATGGACACGGACATCATGCTTGGGATCGCGTACCCAACACCTTTGGTTACTTACAATGTTGGAGGGCGTCCACCCTTCCATGCAGATGATTTCTCCACTGAGAACACAAATGAGCCGTATCTGGAGTGGCTGCAGTACATGCTAACGAGGCCTACACTCCCGCAGGTTATATCCTTGTCTTATGCGGATGACGAACAAACGGTTCCTTTTTCATATGCGAAGCGCGTCTGTGAGGGTTTCGCTCAGTTGGGCGCTCGTGGAGTGACCGTTGTTTTCGGAAGCGGTGATGAAGGCGTCGGCCGCGACGGCAAATGTGTCAGTAATGATGAAGACAGGAGGGAAAAATTTCTGCCTAAATTCCCTGCCTCGTGTCCATACGTGACGGCTGTTGGATCAACGCGGTATATCGGACCTGAGATCGTCGGCTTCGATGCCCGCAACGGGTTCGTAAGCGGTGGAGGCTTTAGCAACTACTTCCCTAGACCATGGTATCAAGACAGTATGGTCAACACTTATCTCAAACACCATGTCGGAGACATGTTCAAAGGCCTTTATAACGCAGCTGGCCGTGGCATCCCAGATATCTCGGCCATGGGTTATCATTTCCCAATCGTCCGGAATAGCACTGCTTACCTGATAGACGGCACGAGTGCGTCTGCGCCTGTTGTGGCAGGCATTATAGCCCTAGTGAACGATGCTTTAATAGTGGAGGGCAAGCCGCCGCTCGGGTTTCTCAATCCATGGCTCTACGAACATGCAAGCGAAGCGTTTACCGATATCATACAGGGGTCCAACCGTGGCTGTAACACAACTGGATTCCCAGCCGCTGAAGGCTGGGACGCTGCGACAGGAGTTGGGACGCCAGTGAGTGATTACCTTAGAGTGGTCCTAGCACAGACGAAACACTGACTACGTGATTTAATAGTGGTTCCCGAAACTGAAGGCTCTGGCGCTGGACGCCAAGTTTCGAGCGCAGAGGCCATGGTACTATCCGTCATTACTTTGGGCAGGGTCAGTACGAATGACTGCAGAGAGTTGATGCCGTTCGATAGACGTTCAGTAGGGAGTACCAAATACTTTTGGTAGTTAATATCCCATGCAGCAGTGTACATAAAAGAACAGGTTGTAGTGTAATGTGCTATTGTAGTCCCAAAGGATTGAAGATTTTGCCTCGCAAGAACAAGGCACGCGGAGGATAAATCGAAGGCCTCTCGAGAGGTGTGAGTGCCCTGAAATGAAGTGAAGAAACTATACCCTATCCCAGACAGCCTACAGTACAGTAGCTTCGCTTACGACGAGGACGGAGTAGGATTAGTGGCCGTTAAGGCTACCGTAACCTACCTAGGTATGTATGTAGTAACCTGCACGGTCATTTCCAATCAATCTCTTTATGTACTAAGGAAGAGCGCTTCACCCTGCTCGTCACTGAGTTACCGTAGTAGAGTGGGTGCCAGATGGGCCAGACTATCTTGCAGAGTATCGAAACCTGAATTGCTGATGCAATATATGTACTTCTCATCTTACACGCCAGAGGATGCGATGCCATGCTGCGCTTTGCCAATTTTCCACTCTTCCACTATAGGAAGACGAGATCGTGGTGCTATTACGTGTTGTAGACTCTCTTTGCCAACATGGGTACATTCAGAGGTTTGTCATCAGAAAGCGTGCCTCTACAGTATGTACATAAAATCCCTTTCTCCGCCATAGTTGTTTGTGAGGGTTATCCATACCATATCTAATCGCTCCCCAGAAGTCTCCTAAGAAGAGAAGAGACCGAATATGATGATGCATCAGACACGGAAACTCTCGCTGATGAAGCAAATAACGCATCGTACGAGGAAGACGCCGATAACAGCCTAGCGGAGGATCCTTTCCAGCCGTTTCATGACTTGCCTGCAGAGAATCGCAACATTCTCACTTTCCGCGCCGTTATCGTAGGTATCCTTTGTGGTGCGATCGTTAATGCCTCCAATATCTATCTGGGTCTCAAGTCCGGTTGGACTGCGAGTGCCAATATCTTTGCTGTGAGATGTTTTCTATTAATTCATAAAATATATGTACTGGATGTCTGAAATTTCACGTAGTCTATCATTGGCTTTACAGTTCTCAAGTCTTGCGCCAAATATGCGAACTACATTCCTCTGCTGGACGGAGACTTCGGGCCCCGTGAGAACAACATCGTGCAAACGACAGCGACGGCCGCTGGCGGTATGAGTAACGTCTTCGTCTCGGCCTTCCCGGCGCTATATCAGCTAGGATTGATGAGGACACCTTCCGAGGACTTTTGGAGGATCACCACTCTGACAGCTGTTGGTGGATATTTTGGATTCTTCTTTGCTACGCCTTGTATGTTCTGTCGTTCAAACGTATATGACAACTGGAGGATATTAATCATGTCTAGTGCGCAAATTCTTCATCATCTATGTGGCGAGGGAGCTCAGACTCATTTTCCCCTCAAGCTATGCCACGGCAACGACTATTCGAAGCATGCACCTAGCCGCCGATGGGGATTCCTCGGGTGCTCGCCTCAAGGTGAAGGCTTTAGTCAAGGCATTCTTACTTTCTCTGATTCTTCGCGTCGTGTCTCAATATGCTATTGGCATTCTATGGGTACGTACTAGCGCTCATGCTTCTAGGGACTCTTAATTGACTAGTGCCTTAAGGACTGGCATCCCCTGACGTGGCTGTATCTCTTAAGCGGTAGCCAGACGGCAATTGGGCTTGAAAGCTGGGGCTGGTTCATAGAGTGGACGCCTGCGTTCATAGGCTCGGGTATGCTCGTGGGTCTTAACGTCGCCATATCTTACATGATCGGAAGCATATTAGCATGGTTTGTAGATTGATTCTTCAGACCGTATGGTGCAAACTAACAAATTCAGGGGCGTTATTGGACCGTTCCTTGTTTCCCGAGGCTTTGCTTTTGGCTTGCCGGCAAGTAGCGATTCCGCATGGCCTGGATACGTCTCCTATTCTTCTCTCGCGGAAAACTTTACGACTGTAGATCATCCCAGTCCGAGATATTGGTTGCTTTGGCCTGGAATACTCTGTCTGGTAGCTGTATCCATGACTGGTAAGGCATGTCGTCGTTTGGTTGAGTTGACTGGTTGCTCATACATCACCACAGAACTTGCCTGCCAATGGCGCATCTTTGGGCTTAGTACCCAAGCTATCTGGAAAGCCGCTCGCCGCTACTTCGCTTCCAAAAAAGGACTCGATACCCGAGATGCTGGGGAATACAGCTCGTTATCTAAGAAGGAAAAGTTGGTCGAGGACCCTGCATCTGAAAGCGATCAGGTGAAGATGTGGATGTGGCTACCAGGGCTCATCAGTGTTCTCGTCCTCACTTGTCTTGTCATGTATGTTCAATACGAGATGCCAGTTGCGGAGACATGCCTAGCACTCCTCCTCACGTTCTTCTTCTCATTCCTAGCCATCCAAGCCACCGGTGCTACAGGCAAGCTCTCTCCCATTCCTCGATACTTCCACTTCCTCTAACCAGCTTTCCAGACATCACCCCACTAACCGGGGCTTCCAAAGCCTCACAAATCGTCCTCGGTAGCTCCACCAAAAGCCAAGGCTGGCCGGTGCACAAATCCCAGACGCTGAACCTCCTAGGCGGCGCCCTTACCAGCGTCGGCGCCAACCAAGCGACCGACCTCACCGGCGATTTCCGCGTCGGCTTTCTCCTCCACACGTCGCCCAAGCAGCAATGGTTCGCCCAAGGTCTCGGCACCCTCTGCGCCGTGTTCATCGCGCCCGCCATCTTTGTGCTCTTCGCCACCGCCTACCCCTGCATCAACGACGCGGCCGCCGTCAGCTGTGCGTTCCAGGTGCCCTCCGTATCCGCGTGGCGCGCCGTGGCTGTTGCTGTGACGGATCGTACGCTCCCGATTCCGGCATCGAGTAAGAATTTTGCCATCGCTTTTGCCTGTTTTGGAGGCCTGATGGCGCTGGTCCGGCATGTGCTGTGGACCAGGAGGTGGGAATGGGTACGCGAGTATCATCCTAATGTTATGGTCATGTCACTGGCGTTTGTCGTTCCGGCAACGGTGTATAGCTCCGCGATGCTCACGGGCGCGATAATTGCTGCGGTTTGGGCTAAGAAGAGCCCGTTGTCTTTTGGTATGTATGGATATGCTGTGGCTGCGGGGTTGATGGCCGGAGAAGGTATTGGGGGAGTTTTGAATGCTATGCTACAGATTGTGGGCCTCTCGGGTGATGTTTGGGGCGCACAGATTGGCTGTCCTGGAGGTAGATGCTAGAACTATCCCGCGGCCTAGAGTTTGAATGGTATTTGTTTTCAGAACGTGGATAGATTCATTGAAGGGTGATATCGCAAACATTCTATATAGACTGCATAAATGCCTAAAAAGACTTTGTTGGAATACGAGGTCATATGGGGGCATATTGATATCTTGGTTGTTGCTGGATAGGAGTCTATTTATATAGGAGCGAGCAGGTAAAACTCTACTAGCCGGGCCCCAACCCTGTCAGCCCTATGAGGCGGAGATTACCAGATACAGGTCAGCCGACCAACGCTAAAGCTCGGTCGAACCTTCGAACATCGTCGCTCGATTTCAACCTTACTTGATGGATAACACATTGCTCAAAGCTGCTGTCAGAGCTTGCCACCACTAGTTGGTGTCTTAGACACTATCGCGTCTATGAACTACATGGCTGAGAAAAGTAAGTGGCACAACAAGATATACGATGGCAGAGTTGGCTTCATCTCTTATATCACAAAAAGAGCGAAAGCACGATGATCAATTGAGGCGTTATTGCGCCGATAACTAAATACAAAACGCCTCCATCATCAAATACGCCAGCCACCTTGGGCCTCGCCCCTCCGTCGCCCACAAGATCAATGATCACCATGATCATGATGCGGCCCATCAGCAGCACCAATACTATCGCCCTCGCCATCCGGATATGCCGGGCCAAGCGTGGGATGCACGAGGCCGAGTTTGAACGGATCGACAGAATTCTTCCGCGTCCAGTCATCCAATTTCTGCCAGTTGACGCATTCGTGGCTGGTGGCGTTCGCGACTGGCAAGCGGCTGGTCTCGGCCCACTGGAATGTGATGAGGCCGATGTCGCCGTGGCAGATCGATGCTTGGCGGAGAAAGTCGAGGCAGTGCTCTGAGGGGGGGTGGGAGTGTCAGATGCTAAGATGAGGGAGGGAGGGAGTTGGGATGGGGTTTACCGTTGTGTAGACGGTTCATCTCTTTCTGTCGGGGTGTAATGTTCTTGAAGTAGTAGTCTTCGTACATGTACTGGTGGAGACGTTTCTGGAGGAAGTGTTAGTAATAGGACTTGGAGAGTGAGATGGAGTTACCGGGGCAACTTACGATGCAGTGGAGCTCATGGTACACGTTTAGCGTGCCGATATATCCAGAACCATCGGGGATTGCCACGCCAATGTCTTCACGTGCGTAATGGTGCATCACCTCCGGTGAAAGGCGGATGTTCTCATCTGTTTGAGGGGGTCAGCAGCAGCAGCAGCAGCTGAATGGTTGTACAATTCTGAGGTATGGACGCTCACAGTTGAGAAGATTGTGCCATGCAAGATCAAGCTCAGCACTGGGTTTTCCGGAGTAGATGCTATGCTCTTGGATTCGATCTCCTAGTGTGAAGGGACGCTCTTCATACAGAACTGCTTCCCGTGCCGGTGCTATATGGATCAGCATACACTCTGGAGCCACGGAAATTCCAGTACGTACAGTACACCAGTCCGGGACCATTGAGCCGGCGAGAGCTAGCATATGAGGACGCCACAAGATAGAGAAGGCCGAGGTATGAGAAGAAGATGAGAATATGAACGACTATTAAAGGAGCGTATCGTCTTAATATCGAACGCTTTTGTGGCAACTGTATGATGTCCTTTTCCAACAGGCCATCGGAAGATAGTGATCCTTCCCCTTCGTCTGATGAGGTTCTTGCTGGTGTATAGTGGAACTTCTCATCAGCCTTACTCGGATTTGAAGGCTTGAATAATGCAGCCATAATCAAATTGCTCTCCTGTACAGATTGAAAGAAGCTGAGATAGAGAATTGGAATTTCGAGGGAGGATACACTTTGAATCGACTCTCAAATAAATGATCGAGATGCAAACTAGAGAGCAATACAGGAAAGCGCTCCTCTAGGCATGACGAGTCAGACGTCATGCCTGAATACGTTGTCAAGTCTGCGTCCACTTTGTCAACGGTTTGCATCAACGGCTTGCAGAGAAGTCGAAGCCAGGATCCTACATGACCGCGCAGTGAATCTCTCCATATTCCGTATGAGAGATGAGACCGGCGGCACATCGTAGCAGGATTACATGCTGAATGCGACGTGTTGACTGCATATTGTGTGTTAACTCTACCTTATCTAACTTATGACCATGCATACACCAGAAACTCCTGCCATCCGCAAGATACTATTGCGCTGTTCAACCGAGTTGACCACGCAGCATGTGTGTTCCACGGCATATAATTGTTTCTTCACCGCACATCTGCAGAGTTCCAAGATGGAGAGCAGATCGACACCGTTTATAACCTCCTTGTGTGTACGGTAAGCCCCGCTAGAGGTATTCCGTATTGATACCCTCAAGGCTGGCAGTCTATGCTTCAAACCATATTTAGGATCCTATCGAGTAAGATAGCAGATCTGTACAGTGGTTGCGAGGCAATCAATGTTTTCAATGCTGCTTCCTGTCGCAAGTACCTCTCGATAGTGCGTGGTGTATGATGATGTTTAGACAGAATTTCATTGCATTATTCCTGTGTACTGTTTCTATTGTTGCTACGCCTGTTGCTATACACTCTGAATATGCGGTCAAAGACTCTCATAGTGTACCTGATGGCTGGAAATATATGGGCACGGCACCACCTGACCACGAGATTGAGCTTCATATCGCATTAAAGCAAGCCCACTTTGACGTTTTGGAAAAGCATCTCTACGAAGGTAAGCTCTCCATAGCTCAACGTGTTTTCAGACGAGTTTATGTTGCATACTAATGTATTGTGACGATACTCAGTCTCTGATCCTTCTCACCAACGCTATGGGCAGCACCTTTCCGTAGCTGAAATCAATGATCTTATCAAACCACGAGATGAAACTCTGATGCATGTCCAGCAATGGCTCTCGGATCACGGTCTTAAGAAGAGAAGTTTAGTTCTCAGCGCAGCACAGGACTGGATCACGCTCCGATTGCCGGTTGCCAGAATAGAGAAATTGCTACAAACGGAATACTCGACATATTGGCACGAATTTCATGATTCTTTTGCTGTCCGTGCGCCAGAATGGTCATTGCCACAGCACTTGCATGAGCATATCGACAGTATACAGCCTACCAACTCATTTTTTCAAGCTTCTGCGCCGTCTAAGACCGTTTCCCAACTATCACTACCCCCAGTCTGTAAAAAGCTACTCCGGCGAGGACGGAACGATAAGGATCATCTAGATGTGACCAGTATCAACCAGAGTGCAGAGGAGATATCCGTCGACACTCTTCAATCTATAGATCTAGCCGACATACCTGCAAACTTAACCGTCAGCCAAGCATGTAACGCCAGCGCGGTTGATCCAATCTGTGTCCGGGTGCTCTATGGTACTTTGAGATATAAGCCCCAAGCAGCAGGCTGGAATAAGATGGCATTGACCAACTACCTTGGTGAATTCAACAACCAAACAGATCTCGACTTATATCTTAAAACGTACCGACCAGACGCAGGCAACCCCGCAGCTACTTTTGCAAATGTGAACATAGCCGGTGGTATCAACAAGCAATTTCACGCCACCCCCGACGAGCTCAGCGCAGGACTCGGCCGCGAAGGAAACCTAGATGTACAAATCATGGTGGGCGTCGCCTACCCAACGCCTATGATCACGTACAGCACCGGAGGGTCACCTCCCCCGTTCCACGTAGATCTCTTCACCCCAACCAACACCAACGAGCCCTTCCTCACCTGGCTGCAATACATGCTCGCCCATGACGACCTGCCCCAAGTCATCAGCACATCCTACGGCGACATCGAACAAACCGTCCCGCCCGCCTACGCCAAACGCGTCTGCGAGGCCTTTGCCCAGCTCGGCGCCCGCGGCGTCACCCTCATTCACGGCTCCGGAGATACCGGGGTAGGACGCGCAGGGACGTGCCTCTCCAACGACGCTTCCGCTCCCCCACGCAGGGAGTTCCTAACCTCGTTCCCCGAAGCCTGCCCTTACGTGACATCCGTGGGCGCCACGCGTGGCGTATCGCCAGAAACTGTGGCCTACGACGACCGCAACGGCTTCGTCAGCGGCGGCGGCTTCAGCAAGTACTTCGCGCGGCCGGCATACCAGGAGCAGGCCGTGGCGCCCTATCTCGCGGGCCTGGGCCGGCGGTACCAAGGCCTGTATAACCCGCAGGGACGCGGCTATCCTGACGTCGCGGCGCAGGGGTACCGGATCGCGACGGTGTGGAACCAGACACACTACCACGTCGACGGGACGAGCGCGTCGGCACCGCAGATGGCGGCGGTGGTGGCGCTGGTGAATGATGCGCTGCTGGCGGAGAGGAGACCCCCGTTGGGGTTCTTGAACCCCTGGCTTTACCGGGAGGGCTGGAGGGCGTTTACGGACGTTACGGTTGGGAATACGAAGGGGTGCAACACGCGTGGTTGGGAGGCGGGGGTGGGGTGGGACGCGGCAAGTGGGTTTGGCTCGCCGGTAAGTTTCGCTCGTGAAGTTTCTTGCAGTGTGCTTTGGAAGAGACAACGATAAGAGATGCTGACGGCTGCGTTGGGCAGTGGTTTCCGAAATTCAAGGAACTGGCTTTGCAGTCGAGATTTCGGACTCAGCGGCCTTGGTATTATGGAGGATAGAGCAATACGCTGGGGATTGAAGTCGCTTTTTGTTTTATATATCCATCATCATAACTACAACCGAGGCTCTGTGGTTGTTTGAGATTTTCCCTACAAGTACATACATACACTTACTACACGCTGTGTTGGAATACAAGGTCATATGGGGGCATATTGATATCTTGGTTGTTGCTGGATAGGAGTTTATTTATGTACATAGGAGCGAGCAGGTAAAACTCTACTATGTAGCGGGCCCCAGGCCTATCAGCCCTATGAAGGCAGAGATTACCATCTCCAACACGCTGGACTTTCCATGGGGGCATCTCGCCCAATAGCTAGCACAGACTATAGTGTGCGAACTGAATTATCTATGCCATCGATCTTCATTAGATACAACTGAGGCTGAGTACAAATGTAAATGTATCAAGTTATGGCGTGCTCCTCCGGTGATGTAATCGTTAGGATGATTTTTTCTTTACCTATAAGTAACATATAGTCTTTGCATTAAAAATATCATTATCTATTTCTAACCATTACCACTACCACTGCGGCTTCCCCTTAGCCCTTAACTTCGAGCCAAACTTCCAGAGCAGTAGAGGTGCCGGTATGCCAATAATCAACGACAGAAACCCCAGCACGCTGTTACCCCACCCATAACCCAAAGCCTGATACATGCTCGGCGCAAAGATGGGAAAGGCGAAAGCGGTGATACTGCGCAGGAACTGGCTTGCTGCTGTAGCGGAGGACGTGTACTTGGGGAACGAATCCAGAACATACGCCTGCATGGACTGTGTGCCCAGGATGATGCCGGCAGCAAATATGGCGACCCCAATGTCTGTGATGACCCAATACGCCCTCAGCTCACCGGCCCATCCGTACCAGAACAGTCCGATGGGGATGAGCAGGCTGCCTGGGATCATCATCGGCACGCGATACTCCGGAGCACTGACGCCACCGGCCTTCTTCTTCAGATGTGCCCAAACACGGTCCGTGACTCGCGCTCCAACCTGTGCGGCTAGGGTGTTGCCAATAGCGAGGGCGATGTAGTTGAGGCCGGACTGCGATACCGTCTGGCCGTAGCGTTGGGTCCACAGCTCAGCAAAAGTAGAGAACATGATGTAGTTGATGCCGAAGTTGTAAGCCATGAAGATGGACATCACCTGAAGCGTTGGTTGGGTAAAAAGAAGTCGCATAGGCCGCGTCAGCGTAATCTTGAGTTTTTGCCAAAGAGTCTGGGTTGAGCGCTCGTGTTCCGCGTAAAGACCATGTCCACCGGACTTACGTAGTGCCTTGGCTTTGCGAGCAAGGATAATTGCCGCAAAGGGTTCCTTGAACATAAAGAATCCAGTGATGGTGATCAGACTACTGAAGATGGAAACAATCCAGAATAACCATCGCCAACCAATTTTCTCCGTTATCACACCTCCAACGATAGGACCTATCGCCGTACCGAGTAGTGGTATGAAGGTTGATATTGCAAGGGAGTGCCCTCTCTGCTCAGGTCTCCAGCAGTCTGCGAGAACAGGATTCGTGACCTGTTGAAAATCAGTAAAACGAGCATATATCGTAAAAAGGATTCAGTGCCATACCGCGAACTCTGCACTTGCTCCTATGCCCGCCAAGAAGCGAGCAGCAATCATCGTAGCGTTATTCTGAGCAAAGCCACAGACCGTATTAAAGATGAGGTAGAATGAACCACACAATAACCAGACCGGCCGTCGGCCGTAGATCTCTGTGGAAGGGGCGAGGAAGATGGGCCCGAATGCATATGCGAGTACGTAGATGGAGAGAGTAAGGTTTGCTGCCGCCATGTCTAGCTGAAGATCACTTCCGATGGTAGAAAGTGCTGGGGCCATCATCGTCCCGGACATAAGAGTGACAAGTCCGCTCATGGAGCATAGCAGCGTGACTGCCCATTTCTTGCGAGTGGGCCAATTCAATGCGTTGAGGGGATCATCTGGGCCATCAAAAGTAACCTTTAAGAGATGTTAGTAATGCAAAAATGTCAGATACAATATCGAAAATAATGCTTACCAGATCTGGATCTACTTCTTCGGGCTCTGCAGTCGCGGTCACTTTATCCGCCTGCTTTTCCAGGTCTTGCGGCTTGTCCGAAGTATACTGTTCTTTCGAGTCTCTTTCTTTCTCAGGGACCTCCGATGCCTCCAACTTTTCGACTTTCTCGGGCTCCTGGTTCACCGCACCTGCCTGAAGCTCTGGAGCTACCTCTGGTGATGTTAGCGTCATTTCATCGCGAGAAATGCGCGGAGTCAAGGAGGTCCCGTGCATCACATGGGTATCCTCAGTCGTATCCGTCATTGGAAAACGAGATCTATATTAACAAGTGACTTGAAGACCTACCCTGAATTCAGGACGCAGAGAATTCAGCACTTTGGCGTCTATATTAACCCACAAACAGAGAGATGAGCAACTAAGATGTGGTATTATTGCCATAGATTCATGGCGTCGCCGCGCTGTATGTCCAGCTTGGTGATTGGCCTCGGGAATCGAATAATTATTCTGTCTTAGCGCCGTGTGAGTGGAGAGGGTCATCAATCCTTCCAGGTGAGGAAGGTGTTGTTTGGGCGCTGAGGGGCTGCGCCATCTTCGAGACGATAAGGAAATATGCAAGTAATTTTTAATACCATCGATGTTACAGTACCTCCGCGTATGTAACAAAGATCAAGGTATCATATTTAGCCGTAAAATAGATCTGAAGCTAAGTTAGCCGATGTCGTACCTCAGTCAATGTCAACGCCATCGACCTACCTACATCTGCCACTTCTCTCATGACCATGCGTCTCAGCAGTCATGGCTATCCCCACTTCTCCCCCCCGAATATCTGGAGGGCAAATTTGATATGTAGGCCAAGTCCGAATGGGGTTCTCCTTTCCTCTCTAACGCACGTCGTATCTACTAGTGGTGGATGGAAGTCTTCTCTTTGACACTGCAGAAAAAAACGTGGTGTATTCGAGGATGGTATGACGACTTTTTACAATCACAAGATGGTAGTGAGACTGGAGAAAACACCTCCCCTAGAACTATCCTCCATCTGGACATCCAAGAATGCCCATTCTCCTGAGACAAAGTGGGGATTGTACTTTCGGATTCATCACCTTCTGACTATGATGCTGTCTGGGCTAGGCTCTGAACTCGTTAAGCATGGTTTTCCGACAGCTCTTTGCGAGTCATGACTCGGTGGAACAGCAGAGAAACATATGTTTCTCCTGGCAATAAGCTATCTCGTGCTATCGCGACCGAATGCTTTCCATTGTCCATAGGCTATTCCCCGTCAGTCTCGCACCCGCACGCTGACAAGGCATGGCTTCAGCAGCGGGTTTGACTGGTGGCTTTCACAGTGAAGAGCAATGGAGAACGTGACATTGCATGTTCTAGTAAGCTTCGATCTCTGCTTCTATACTCCAAGCTTGAAGTAAAATCTCACCGCTACTACCATCTCGTCCGTGGAGATGACGTATCGTCTTTTTCATGTCTTGTCATGTTGTCTACATTTTTGAGTTCTGCCTTGACCTTCTCGTGTCAACGATACACAGTCATCTGCAATGAAAGATGCCCACTTCCTTTAATGGCGGTCTCCAAGCGGTATTAGCTTAAAAGCAAAGAACACGCTAGATCGTACCGTTGTACTGTCGATCATTCCTAGCCCACTGACGTGCCATATTTTGGTCAGTCGGGTCTAAGAGGGAAGAAGAATCTATAAAGGAGCTCAAGATATCCATTTCAATATATCATCCAGCATCAAAACACCTCAGTCCATCTCAAGCATCAATTCTCAATCTCTCAACCAGTCTCAGACGTGTTCAGCAACGCACCAATGCATCAGTCCACGCTCATCAGCCTCCTCCCGCTCCTTGCGGCCTTGACTACTGCGGCGCCAGTGGCTAGGGAAGCGATTTCCCCACTTGCTCGACGAGCTGATGCTGACTCAGCTTCTGTCTACGCTGTGGATAAGGTTGGACCTCCTTTCGCCTTGTATCGATGACTTCTAATAGTCTAGCGCTCCGATGCGGACAGTGCTAGCGTCTATATAGTTGACAAGGTGCTGAATACGTTCCGGTTTCTTGAGTGACCCCGCTAAAGAGTTTTGCAGCGCTCCGATGCGGATAGCGCCTCTGTTTACACTGTTGACAAGCGCTCCGACGCCGACTCGGCTTCGGTTTATATTGTTGACACGCGTAAACGCTCTGATGCCGACAGTGCCTCAGTCTATACTGTTGACAAACGCTCAGACGCAGACTCGGCCTCAGTCTACACCGTTGACAGCAAGAAGCGCTCTGACGCAGATAGCGCGTCTGTGTACATGATCGACAAACGCTCCGATGCAGACAGTGCTTCAGTCTACGTCGTTGATAAGCGCTCAGACGCAGATTCAGCGTCTGTCTATACCGTTGACAAGAGGGCTGACGCAGACACCGCATCTGTGTATACTGCCGATAAGAGGAACGACGCCGACACTGCATCTGTGTATACTGTTGACAAGCGGAACGACGCCGACACTGCTTCAGTCTACACCGTGGACAAGAGGACTGACGCAGATACCGCCTCAGTCTATACCGTAGACAAGCGAACTGATGCGGATTCGGCATCCGTGTATACTGTTGACAAGAGGGCTGATGCCGACAGTGCCTCTGTTTACACAGTTGACAAGAGAGCCGATGCTGATACCGCATCCGCCTACGTTGTGGACTAAGAGTAAGTGGTTACAAAAGCCCTATCTGAGAACTAGCTAAAATGATCTCTTAGAAGTTCGTACTAGTCACTATAAATGATAGCGGATATTAAGACAGATACTGTGTTGGACATGAGGGCTCGGGATTGGTTTTGCCCATAGGACTGGGCAATGGTTGATTGGGATTCTATTGAAACGAGGCTTCGAGGACATAGTAGATGGGGGACACAGTTTCCGATTTTTCTGTACAAGGCCGAACTATCCAGCGCCTGACATACATGCAATCAAAGCTGAACGAGAGATGTCCGTACAGTTGAATATAGCTAGATGGCTTGGCAGAAGTCCTTTCAGCCCCGGGACCTTTCTTCTTACAGCGTTGCATGCAGAATGAAACTTCTATTGCTGGCGTGAAGGCTACGGTAATTATCCCAGGTTTACAGACAAAATAACGCCGTGCACGACGGCCTTTACTCCGTACCTAGTAAGGTAGTAATCCGCTGCAGGTAGGCTCTCACGCAGTCACGCTCTCTACTTTCCGGAACGTGCATATCCCTGTACATTCTGTACCTCAATGAGATGGCATTCTGTAACCGCCTTGTTGATTTGTTGAGATATCGTACCCGAATGGGAGCGGGGACGCCGTGTATGATGTAATGGTCGGGCTTATCAAGAAAGTGGAGAAAATATGCGATGTTGGCCTGATAGGTTGACTCGTATTGACGAGGTTTCCGCGCACTCTAACCTAGAAAGGTTAGTTTTAGACGGTATCGAGTTTAGCGTGATTTTCCAGAGTTTTCTTGTTACCGACATGTTTAGCTATCAGCTCATCATTCTACTAATCACTTTACTCATCATTTTTACCTGCTCATCACTCTACTTATCATTCCATCTACAATCTATCTGTCGTTTTGTACGAAGAGCTACTACGATCTACCCTTCACGAATTAAGTCTATTCTCTATCTTTTACTTTATCTGTACATAGACTGCCAGTGACTACTACTAAGTACAGTAATACCTTCGCCTAAGGATTCTGTGGAGCCTCGGGGGCCTAGGGCTAGCCCAGGGCTCCAGGGCCAGCTCACAAAACTGTAGATGTACACACAGTTTTATTGTTTTTAAAAGAAAATAGTGGTGTTTATTAAAAATTAAGCAACAGTGTTGGAAGTATGATATGTGATGACTGAGGAGGTTTTGTGAGCAAACCCTCGCTTAATTAGGGCTCAGCCTTATTCGTAGTGGTTCAATCACAACCAGAGGCTGAAACCGGGACACGGCTCATGCACAACTGCATCCTTTACTTTCTCCACTTTTTGGATGGTACAACAGCGATTCTTGCCTCACCGCCTAATAAGCTTTGTGTCTCGATGCTTACTGCGGAAAAGGCTCCGCGTAGTTCCAAGAGTCAACCCCGCTATAGGGTTGCAATGACATTTGTACCTGTCTATATATTCATTGGGAAAGGTAGTGACCCACAATTGAATTCGTTCCCATGGACATGCCTCGAGGCCTGGATCAACCCAGGGATTGCAACACGAAAGAGACAAGGAATGGCACTTTCGGTGCATCACCGCCCTACCGGGAGCAAGAGCAAACGCTATTGCTCACCCAACAGAGTCCTGAAGACCAAAAGAAAACTCGCAATCGAATAGCTCAACGCAAACATCGTCAACGTAAGTGGGTACTGTGACAACGTTTTAAAATATGCCGCTTATATTTTTAGGCCCTCAGGCGTAAGGAATGATTCTACCTTAGGGACTACCGGAGAAGGAGAAGGCACGCGAGACAGGCCACAGTTATTCTCGCTCCCCGGTTCCGCTTGGGAGACGCCCTGGGGAAGCTTAGCTCAGTCGGAAAGCACGAGGGTTGGCTGGGAAGACCAGAATGAGTATGAAGAGCAGATTAGGTACAAGACCCGGATTCATATTTTTGAGTTCAAGATCGAAGATGGAAGCTAACATCTATTGGGCATTACAGTAACAACAATATGAGGACAGGGGAGAGTTCCTTCTTTCCAAATACAGAAATGGACTGCACAGGGATCACGATACCCAGATTAGACTCCCCTCAACTGATTACACTGGAAGAGGAATGGCGATGTGTCCCAACCTTTCAGCATGAATATCTACCTCATCAGTTCAGCCATAGTAAGAAGAATGGCGAAATATACTCGACGCATCTCACAAGTCCGCTTTATTCGGAGCAAAACCCTGGCTTTCAACGCCGGCGGCCACAGAAGAGACATGATAGTGAGTCCAGCCCATCAGCCGAAGCGGAGGCAATGGAAGTCGACGTTCCAAAGACCAACCCCGGAATTACACGAAAGGACTTCAGTGTGTCTTCAACGGCCGCCAACGAATCGCACAAGTCGGCTCCCACAGACCCGGGAAGCGAGTTCGAGCGGATCCTGGATGTTATTGAAGAGGCCGGCTTTGACAGTATTGACATGATGGCGGCCCAATACTACTCCGCCAAGTTCCAACCGAATTCGACCTCTCAACTGGCGCAAGCTAACAGCCGCTCTCGTGACCTCCGCCGACTCCTGCAAACCTTGCAAAAAACAGCTATGGAATGGAACAAGCACGAGACGCAGGCCTACGAGGAGGAAATCCTGCGGTCCGCCAAAAGCATCTGCCTGGATGAGCTGCGCATGTTCCGAGAGCGGCAAGCTGACCGTCTGCGCAGGTCAAGTATCTCCCGCACCGAAAGTACTACTGGCAGCAGCAGCAGCAGCAGTCTGACAGGCCAGAATCGCTCTGGTGCAGGCACGGTAGACCAGCTGCGCCAGCTGCTCCTAAAAGAAGAATCCAGCCAGCCCACGCGGCAGGAGAAGCGACTGCTGCGGCAATGTGTGCCGGAGACGTGGTCGTTGCTGAGCGAATTAGCACGGGGCTCGGACTTGCCGCCGGCGCAGGTCTCGCAGGTTGTGTATACCTTCTTGCATATGACCACTGCGAGCATGACTAGATGATCCATTGGGTACAGCGGCGAATAGTGATAGATAACCCATAGGATAGATCTCAGGCGTGGCGCTACGGGGTTGTATCCCTTGGGAGCGTGTTATGGAGCTAATGTTTGAGAGTGTTGAGAGTTAAAGGAGGGAAAGTTCGAAAAACCTAAGGAACAGAGGTTGATATAGATTTCCTCTCCATTGTCGCCGGTTTTTTCCCTATGGACAGTCACTCCAATTCATCTCCAAAGGCTGTGCACTTGGAATCTTTTCCAAGTGGTCGGTCCGATTTCCGCAAACTGTAATAGCTACCTTTAGACTGCACTTCAAAGCGATACGAAAAACAGGAAATTACGGTAAGGTAAGCAGCAGCTGCTTGCGCATACGTAGGGGTTTCCTATCACCCAGATGAGCCAGGATTACCCAGACTCGCGCAACGATACAGCGGCGTCTCACCCGATTCTCGACTGAGGGGTGAGGTCTGTTGGAATACAGAGGTCATATGAGGCATTTAGTATCTTGGTTGTTGCTGGATAGCAGTCTATCTAATCGTGGCCACCACTATTGCGACGCGAATCGATAGGAGGCCTCGCGTCGCATAGAATAGTGGTGACCACGATTTATCTTGAAACTTGTTAAATTTATGACAGTTGAAGATTTGAAATCAGGAATCAGAAACATTGACGAGAATAAACCGAATTTGAAGTTATGTTCAAAAGTTCAATGAAATGACTATCAAGATATTTTAAGTTAAAAGCATGTGAATTTAAATCATTCTATATTACTGAATCTGGCATTGCAATAAGATATTGAATCTTCAAATGTGTCAGTATCTATACATCTGAGCAGATATAGAAGTAGAGTTTAAACCTGAATATACTATGTAAATAAGAACTGCGTTGCGTTGATGATTGTATTGTAAAGAAGAATGTTAACGAGTTTAAAAAAGTTGACTCAAAAATTTGTATGAGCGCGCATCAAAATTAGGCGAGGGGACACGAGAAAAAACGGCGACGGCATTAAACGACATATTAAACAATATCGTTTTGTTGCCCTTTTCCTCTTTTACTATACTCTTTAATATTCAACCGTCTCGTATGATAATTTGCCGAAGATATCAGAGCCGTCTAAGAGAAGATCTAAATATATACTTATAAGTGCGAGGTAGACAGACGTAGAAACAAACGTAGAAGATGCTGGTGATGGGCAAGCTTTCTCTATGTTGCTTTTCATGATTGACCGCGACCTGTATCCGGAACTTCTAAGCAGCGAGACGGTCTAAGTGACGCTGTGTGTTTCTTGGAGGCACAGGCCTGGATTGAGCATAGACCGAAAATTGTGGCCCGGGGCCATAAATTTAGGGACAGACCACGATTGAGGGACAGGCCTTGGTTGAAAGATGAACCTAGTGAGATCATATTCGTGGCGGAGCTGAACGTACGACATCACAAGACCTCCTCTTATATGCTGAGTGGTTTTCAGTAGTATTCCATTTTCCCACTGGCCCTGGTTGGCATTTTCGACTGGAATAGAAATATGGTTGCTATTGTTGGTGAAGTAGCTTTGTCGAGGGCTAACTTTGTCACGTAGAAAATTACCACATCCTGGTAACTCGAGACTTGAACAATCTACAAGAAATGCTAGAGCTCGGGTATAGGCTTACAGAGATGCTTTTCTGATCATCAGACGTCTCTGCTCTAGCTTTCCATTTTAAAAAGCATGGACGAATATTTCCGGGAGCACTTCTGTGTTGTAGGATGGTCCGGGCGCATCGCCTTCGAAAACCCTATTGAAGCTCTGGCATAGAGAACAGATGCATCATTGTACCGTCGTTGATTATGAAGTAGGTAGGCAAGGAAGTAAACGCTGTTTAATGTGGCGGGATGCTCGACTCCAATGATCCTCTCATACCCTTCCAGTGCTCGTCGGTACATCTCCTCGGCCGCCTCATACTTCCTCTGATCCTGAAGCACCCATGCCAGATTACTGACGCTGGCCAATGTCAAGAAATGCTCGAGTCCCGAGACCTTCTCATACCCTTCCAGCGCTCGTCGGTACATCTCCTCGGCCGCCTCATACTTCCTCTGATCCTGAAGCACCCGTGCCAGATAACTGACGCTGGTCAATGTCGACGGATGCTCGGGTCCCATGGATTTCTCATCCCATTCCAGCGCTCGTCGGTACATCTCCTCTGCATTGCTTATCTGGCCCATTCTGATGAACTGGACTGCCGCTTCACGCAAAATTGAAGGAAGAAGATATTCTTGATCGGTAAAGTTTTCGAAATTCTTGACTAAAGTTCTCAACTCCTTAGAATCCCAAATGTTGCGAAAGAGGCCGTGGGGCGGATCTGGATCTGCGCCAGCCTTCAAAAGCACTTTCGCAGTGCTGAAATGTCCCATACAGCAAGCCGAAAAGAAAGGTCTCAGAAGATAGCCACTTTCGGAATTAGGGTCAGCACCGCTAGCCAAGAGGGTTTTCACGATGTTGTAGCGACCAGAGTAAGCGGCAGCTTGAAGCGCAGTACCTAGATTTGATTACTTGTCAACGACGAACCAAGGAACCGTAGCCATCTTGATAGCTTACCGAAATGGCCGCCATGGAAATTGACGCTTGCTTCACTTTCAATTAGTATATTTACAGCGTCAAGATGACCCCACTTCGAGGCGATTTGCAGGGCAGAATGATTTGTCGTTTCTTCTACTACATCAAGCGGAGTTTGGAGTTCAATGAGAGACTTTATCGCGGTTGCAAGTCCTTGATCTGCAGCAGCAACAAGACTGCTTATTCGGAATTGAGCTGCTTCATCTGCGTCTACGCTCACCTTGCTGGGAGGTGGGTGGAACGAAGTCTGAAGCCAACTGCTCAAAAAGAGTAATTCATGATCTGAGTCAAGGTCGTTGAAGCATTCAAAGCAGATTGTCTTTGCTTGCTCTTGCTCTTCCAAGAAACTCATATGGCGCGGGAGGAATTTCAAAGCATAGGGTAACAAAGGTCGATCTGAAAGATGTTGAGCAATCATGCGATGTGTTTCGTACTTCCACAGGCTCGGATTGTCTGTGGAGCTTGAGCTGCGTGACTCCTCATTGTAGTGCTGATCTAGTATTAGAGCCATCCGTATATATCGCGCACAAACAACGGCGATTTCCGCATGACCTAGTCTCTCTTTCATGTCAAATGGCGCTGCTGCCCTGGTAGGATTTTTGAGAAACTCTCTTACTGTTTCGTGAAACAGCTGGACCACATCTCCAGGGTCTACATCTGAGGACTCCACCGTACGCTCGATTGGATGTTTGACTTCCGCAAGTTCCCCGCAGTTTCTCATCAGTCTTTTAGGGACATGCTCGAGTCGTTTAAGCCGATGGTCGTACAGACTCGAAGTGGAGATCACGAAAGTTATCAACGTACCCAAGTGGCTAGTAGCAACGGCGTCTCTGAATTCATCAATGGTGAGAGGTCTCTCCGAATAAACAACCCAACGTAGCATCCTTATGCCTTCAGCCACGATAGCAGGTTCCTGACGCGCCAGAAGTGAGGTAATGCGTCTGTAGTAGGGTACAAGCGAAGCAGGTAGTGCCTCGACTTTCGCTCTGAGCTCAGCTTCACTCCACCCATCATCCACCGCCAACCGCTTGATGTCGCTGACTATCAAGGAGACCCATAAAAAGACTCCTCGAGCTCGAGAGAGAATATAGCCGGAAATCCATTCGAATGTAGTCCTGTCCGATGTTTTTAGAAACCCTATGCTGGATGCGATCATCTCTTCGATATCTTTCTTGTTTTTGTCTTCTAGAATGAGATAATATTTTGACGCAGCAAGCCTGCTGCTGATTATGGGACCCGGACGACTAGCCACCAGTACTTTAAGCTTTGCTTTTGGAGTAATGACTTCCTTGAATAGGGAGATGACCTCCGAAATTCCTTCCTTGTCCGACTCGTCTAGGGCATCCAGTAGAAGATAGAACTTGAGCGAGTCAATATGAGACCTGGAGAGCGAGATAAAGATACTCTGCATCTCCTCAAACCGCCATGGTTGCATTTGTTCCCGCTTGACTCGAAAGACTGATCGAAAGAAAGGATATGTCTTTTCGGTCTCTTGAACCAAGATCTGATACAAGAGGGCTTGGAGCATGTGTGTGTGACTCATCTCGGCTTTCCCTTCTCTTGCGCTGTAGTAGAAAGAGGCAACCACTGCCTTTGAGAGGCCATTCTCATTACTCAGTCGATTCTGTATTTGTTTCATCAGTGTAGATTTACCGGTGCCAGGATTCCCTTGAAGCCACAAAAGAGCAGAACCAGGCTCGTTTCTCCACCCACGATATTGTGCGTCTGAGAGTATCCATTCACCACTGTTCTTCTCGCCGTCTCTTATGAGTGCAATCCTAGCGTTTGCTGCGCCAAGTCGCAAAGAATTTATGCAATCTGTTTTTCATCGGGTCAGATGGCGACTTCGTGGAAAATTGGAATTGCATGTGCCTGCGATACCGAGCGCTCACCTTGCTGTTCTTTCTCATTGTCCAAATATGGCAGGCCATCAAGAACTTCTCTCGCTTTAGGATAATCACGACTTGCAATCAAGATTTTTACACAGCCTCTCTGCGTGCTCTCGCTGCGCTCCCAAAGTCTACGTATATTTCGTAGAAACCGAAACCTATCCTCTGGTAGAGCATTATCATCTCCATCGAAGATAAGATAAATTCGAGACATTGTCTCAAGGCCCCGATCGATAATATGGCAAAGGCAGGACCATAAAGTGCTCTCCTGTATTGTCCGCAGGGCGGAGACAAGACCTGGCATCACTCGTCGTGATTCGGACTCAGTGGAGGATTCATACGAGAAGATTTTATGGGTACAGAGAAGAGCCGTAATAATGGTTTGCTGCTCATCTCCATTCAAGGCTGACAATAGTTTGGGGTTGCCTTTAAGCAGTTGGGCCGTAATGAACGATATGACTGCTGCAGGAATGTTTGCTGATTTTCGATCCATTTTCCAGGCGACGTCAAAATCGAAGAATGTCGCGCCCTCTGTAAAAAGTTGATTTTCAAAGAGTCCCTTCAGCACTTGCGAGACCATTATAGACTTCCCACAGCCTGGCACCCCACGATACCAGAGAATCTCTTTTGTTTCTCCAGAAGTCCATTTCACATATTCAGGGCTCTCGAAGATGGGGATCGGCCGTGATATGTTTATAGTGTTCAAGCACAAGGTGGATTTTGCCTTCAAGAGATCGACCAGGCTCTTGCTAAGTGTCATTGCTAGTGAATGACATGTTAGCTCCAATCATTGGCTAGGTCACGGTCCTGAACAGTTGCCGCCGCAATCACTAATCAGGATTGACATATGAAAGGAATCCCATGATCAGAGAACTACATACGATCATTCTCTATGAGTACAGGTCTCTCGATATTGGCTTTGATCAACTTTGTAGTCCACACTCCCACAATTTTGTATACTTGATCTTCGTGTGAAGACATTTTGCAAATCGTCCTATGATCTGCATCGACCGGGAAAACTTTTTCGTTTGGTAGATTGAGACGTGCCGATTGCTCATCAACAACCTGATGAATGATTTCATTTACGGGTATCTTCATTGACATCGGAGTGAGTACTAACCAGGACATTCTTAAGCTTCAGCCTTTCGTAGAACGTGTATATGGTCAAGTCTTGATGAAGTGTAGATCTGATCATTGACTAAAGGTGTGTGTTTCTACAGCAGAGTCTATCTATGTTTTGTGTGCCGCAACTGACGCTAGCCTCAACCAGGCTAGCGGGCATTGCAACAACTAAGGTATGTTCCTAATTGAACGACTACTCCCCTTGCTCCTACCACAGCTCCTACTGCAGCTCCTATTGCTTCAACAAGTCTCTACCTCTGTCAATAAATTGTTTCGAGATGGTCGATAGAGCGCTCGAGTCCTTCCTCAAATTCGCTATAAGAGCGTTATTAGTAGTAAGGCCGATAGTGGCGGCTTTCAGTGCGTTCGCAGCAACGTTAGCCCACCAGGCGCTATCGGAACCTTCATGTGGTACACCAAGGAAAGCTATTGCCTTAGTATTTATGAGAATATCTTTGAATGCCGGATCTGAAGAACGCTCGTGTGCAAGGATTAGAGCCTTTTTGACCACAATTCCTCCCAAGCTATGGCATATGAAAACCACCGGCCGTCTGTCTGTGTTCTCATCTCGCTGCCCACCTAGTCTGTTGAGGAGGTCGAGTGCTTTGTCCTCAATGCGTGCCACAGAATTGCTGAATGCAACTGTCGAATCGTAGCCGAATGTCATGATCCTTGCGCTTGGGATATCTTCAGGTAGAAGATCTCGGAGCCACAGAGTACCATGTCTGTCTTCCCAGGTTTTGAAAGCATCGCCCTGCAAGCCGTGCACAGCCACGATATCGACTGTCTTGGACGCATCAGCTTTTGAGAGCTCAAACAGCCCTATTTTCTCCTTCTCAGGAGAGATGGTTTCAGGCTGCGCCGCTTGGTCGCCTGTATTGCCCGCGGCCGCCGCAGATGAAGAATTGTTAGCAGCTGCCTGCCTATCGCCGCCGCCTTTTTTCTTTTTGCCTGTCGAGAAATGGAACCGCATTTAGGACGATAGCCGCTAATGTCAGCGAACAATATCAACGACTCTAGACTTGGTAATGCCCGGAAGCACAATATACAGGCGGGGAGGTTGGGAGGTGGGGTGTAGTAGCGTTTCCCCCCCTTCACTTGGACGCGCAGGGCTCACTCCAGATTAGTCCAATCAGCGCGTTGCGATGTTGAACTAGGCTATCGGTACACTCGTAGCTCCGGCTTTCTAATGTAAATAGCGATAGAACAATGGAAGGAAAGATAACAGGAATCGGCTCCTTTTTATACCATAATATAGTAGCTATTTTTAGGAGCCACTTGAATAAGGCTATGTGATTATACTTGTGTACCTCTTTATTCGGACGTAAAGTTTAGGTGAATAACAGGTGGGAAGGGTTTGTATCACCGAGCCTGGGTGATACATCACCAGGGTCGTGTGCCGTATCACCCCAGCTCACCTGGCGAGCTCGCTAAGCGAATCGGGGGGGGAAGTGGAGATGGGACTGACCTGCTCAGCTGGAGCAACAGGCAGCAGCTCACCGGCGGATTTCCCTCAGGCTGCAGGCGCCATTTGGTTACACAAGGCGTGACTACAATAGAGTAAAGATGTCTATCAACTAGAACCGTGATATTGTATATCGTTAATTGAGATTTGTGGCACTGACAGTAATATAGAAATTATACTTTCACTGATTTCGATAGTGCGCCTGAGCTCCTCTATGCTGCGCCCCTACACTCCCCCATGCTCCATCATTGCTCCTCCATACTCTCGCAATGCTCCCCTCTGCTCCCTCATTGCTCCCCCATTGCTCCTTCACTGCTCCCTCTCTGCTCCCCATGCTCCCCTTTGCTTTCTCGGTGCTCCCTCTAAAGCGACCCTACTCCCTTTCCCGAACGAAAACGGCAATCAATAAAATAATCCTAAGTTTGGAGTGAATATAACATGAGCTGCCCTCTTTGTTTTTCAATAGCTTGTGCTTGTTCATACTCAGTAAACCCAGACAAATTGGCAAAAAGGGCAAAAATAGCAAAACCACCTAAATCAGTCGAAGACTTCAAGTTTGCTTATAGCACGACGGTAACTTATGCATAAGGATTTAGTACCATGGTCAAGAAAAGAGTACTCCTGTAGCGGAGAAAGAAACCATAAACCTAGCCCTATCATACTCCCTTCGCAGATCTGTAAATGTCATGCACTCGCTGTAGATCTTCCGGTGTATCGACGCCCGTAAGTGGTACGGCCTCAGCCACAGCGACGTGGGTTTTCCCACCATAGCACAGCACCCTTAATTGCTCCAAGAGCTCAATTCGTTCGAGCGGGCTTGGTGCCCAGCCAACATAGCGACGTAAAAACTTAGCACGATAAGCATAAACACCGATATGGCATAGTAGGCCATCGCCAATGCTTTGTTTAGACCGGCCAACTCGCTCTCAGTCCCACGGGATAGAAGCGCGGGAGAAGTAGAGCGCGTGGCCCTGTGTATCTAGCACGACTCTGACCACATTCGGATTGAAGGCTTTCTCCTCAGCGCTCTCGACCGGCACCGCCAACGTCGCCATTTCCGCCCTGCCGGACTTCGGGTTTTCGGCGATCTGGCGGATATTCAGAGGTGGAGTCAGACTGTCAGAGGCTCATCGCCCTGCACGTTGATGATGATGGCAAAGCCATGCTGCTCAACGACCTCTGCTAGAAGTTCTGTCGGGCCCGAACGAATAATGCACGCTATAATATATTATCAAAAAATAAATAAAATGTAGATAGCTTCCTACTGTAGAATATATGCCTTTTAGCAATCAATCAGATTTACACTTCATCACAGATCGGGTCACCCAACTCCTCAAGAGAGCGTGCAAGGGGAGCGTGCTAGGAGAGTATACTACATAAGTTCCTCGCGTTGATTAGTGGACTACCACCCTCAAGTCACAAGGTCTACGGAAGTTTAACTACCGGCAGTGACAAGAAGAAATATAAAGCCTTCCCCTTTGGATCATAATCGCTCAGAATTCAGTTTCTCCCCGAAAGTCCAATTATCTCTCAGTTTATGAAACCATAGCTATATTTCGACGAGTCTACCGAACTACATCATTCCTCGAAGAACGCAAAGCGCTTTAAAGTACTAAACCTTAACAAATTCCCAAACGATCCCATCCGATCCACCATCCCCAATCTTCGCCAGCTTCTCCACGCCTTGCTCCTCTTTGATCCCCACGTGCCAAAGCCTCTCATAATGCGTCATTAGTAAGACACAGCCACCCTCCGGCCTCATCCTAACGCAAAAGTACTCCCACCCTTGATGCCGCTCGGCCGAGCAGCACAGTCTCCCTTTCACATCGTGACCCAGAAACTTACCGGAGACAGTATTCCGGAAGCCGAGCCAGCCTTTGGTTTCCGTGCACGCCCAGTGGATGGAGCCACGACCGCCCGGCTGGGTCAGCTGAATCTGCCCGTCAAGCAGCGTGATCACGTGCCCGGAAGAGACGCAGCGGATGATGAAGGTGGAGCTGGGCCAGGGGACCAAGAAGGAGCTAGGTTCGGCGCCGCCGAACGGATCGTGGTCATCCAGGAGGTTGGCGGCGACACTTTCGGGGGGTGTGGTGGCCGTGTAAATGGTGGAGTCGTCGTCGTTCAGGAAGGGTTTAGGGTCGACTTGGTTGAGGATCATGATGACGGAGTGTTGTTGAAGCAGCGATAGGTGTAAGTGTATAGATTCTATGGAGGTGAAGGTTCAGCTAACTAAACCAACAGATACCCATGACTAACCCGATTAGGATAGGCCCTGAGCATCACGTGCATCAACAACCTGCGCTCGCTCCGACCGCAAGCGTGTGAGACTCACAGCAAGACCTGGAAGTATTGGAGAGGAAGAGGTGGTGGAAAGGTGTGACGCAGAAAGAGAAGCTATGAGCGCATCTTCGCCATCTCGCTGCCTGTTCGCCTACGCGCTTTTATCAGTATTTCGGCGTAAGCTTTAAACGGTTTCCCTTATCACATGAGCATTCCCTTGTTCTGATTCAAACGGCCTTGGAGAGCGACAGGGCCGAAGCGATGTAGAAGAGACGATATTTTGAACAAGGCACGACTAGAAGGTACGGCAGAGCATGCGGGATTTGATAAGACGGCACGCTTCTAAAATGCCTCTATCCTCGTTCTCTTTCTCTTTCCTAACCTTTAAAACAACCTGCAATGGCGATGCTATTGACATCATTAATTTTCCCTCATTCTTCTACTTCCCGGTCATATGTGAAGCCTCTGAAATGTGTCCCATTTCCTGCAAGCCCTATTCCAAACCTGTGTCCCCGCGCACAATTACCATGAGGAAACTCGAGTGGAACGAGATATTTTCCTAATCCATATCTCTCAATCTCAAGTGTCAGCGGCAATTTTTCGGCAGGGCGATCTCATACTATGCGAGAAGAGTGATGTGAACGACGAGGACATCATCAAAAATGGACCTCTTCTATTAAAGAGTCAGTCCAGCTCTTACCAGTCAGGGCGTTGATCTCCAAGACCAAGATGTCAAAGATACTCAGCTTGAAGGCGACGTGTCAAAAGAATACCTCATGCGATTACTGGAAAACACGAAGCAAACGCAGGACAAGACACCAAAACAGGCCCAGAGGAAACACCGAGGTCGGCCTCGAACGTAAAAATGATGTGGGCTAGATTATCTGGTGAATGCTTGAACATTCGGGGTCGAGGGAGATACGGGATGAAGAAGCTTGCGCTTGTTCTACACTTTCACTTTCTGTGTTCGCTCGAATCGGGCTTCGCTGCCGAAGCAGCAAGAAAACCAAGTCTCTATAACAATCTCCAATCTTCGGCGTCTTTTGTTCCCGAATCTTCTCCTGCTATTGCCTGTTTGGCTCCCAGCGTTTAAGCACATCGCAATGTTGCGCACGCCAATTGGCCGAGCGTAATTCCTCTACACGCAAGGCAGATGGTAGCAGCTCTCCAGATCAAGGTAAGTGCGATCTTAACTCGCAGAGAACTTGTCTGAACGTCGCAGGGGATTAAGTCATTACGAATGAAAACGATAAGAACGACGACGACAACAGCTACAAAAAAACACGACGTTCCAAGAAGAAGCGTGGAATCCCCAATCACAAGAGCTTCAGAAAGTCTTCCGACGATTGTTATCGGGCTTTAAGAATTAGCAACAGCATTCAAGGCTCTCCGTTTGTGACCGGTGAAAGATTTTAGGCGTAAAGAGTTGACGATAACAACGATTTTTTATATAACGCCTAACAGTATAAAAAAGTGGTTTGACCTGCAAAATCACTTTCTTCTATTGTTAGAGCCGAAATTGTGAAATGAATACACTAGTCCACAACACTTTCTAACGGACGAGAAGTAATCGAGCAGAGAATTAAGGAAATCAATTTGATGACGACTCTTTGCCGACGTCAGAAGGCGCGCCATGAAAGGTCGAGAACAACTCACAGATCCTCCTGGCGACTCAGATAGCTCTTACAAGTGCCATAAAGACGCAATCGAAGGGAAGAAAAGATTTCCTGATGATATATATGTAAACCTCAGCAGTGCATCTAATGTCTGATTAACCCTTGTAAGACATACCAGGCACGAGTCGTTGAGTACGGTCGGGAGAGTAAAATGCTGAACGAGGCTGATAGTATGCACTTGGGGAGATACGATCCGAACGACGAAGTCCTCTGCCCTCATTTGCCATTAGAGCTAGTTTCATTTGGGATTTAGCAGGATACTCAAAAAGCACGTTGACAGAAGCTGACCGCTCGAGATGACTCAAATGGTTTTCAATATCAATAGTGCCTCGATAGTCCGAATGTATCACTGCTTTGTTTCATAATACTCTTCACTCGGCGCATAACCGCTACCAAGTTTCTTGCTAGAAGAGCCTAAGTTCTATTAAGAATCTACAATCACAGGACGAAGGTATTCTCTCATTGGAAGAATGATGGCGCAAGCACAAACAATTAAGCATTCTCTTCGACGACGTCATGCCCATTCCATGTCAAACACTTATCTCCGGGGTAGTTAGAGAAAACCACAACACCATTGTACCAGCGCTGTTAGGAATCGAACCTAATATAATATAACTCTCCAACGACAGTTAGAACTAACAAGTCCGAAGCATGGTCGCATCTGAAAGAGTCTAGAATAGCCCGTGACAATCAGGCCAAGATATATATTTCACCGGCATCTCAAGGTCTTCTTCTACAAAGTTATTAAAATAAACGTAAAAATTTTCAATTATGATCCGGGGAAGTCAATTTCAAAGAACGTAACCAGACCTGATGCGCAGCCTAATGCCAGGACGTTGTCCCGATAATCCGAATATGTCTCACGATACTCCGAAGGCAGCCAAATAATGTTTTCTCCGTTCCAAATGATCCAGTTATCCTTCAGAAAAACTTGGCTACTTTGATGAGACTGAGGGAGAACGTCTGTCTGACTCTGCTGGATCCTTATTAGTCCTATATTCGTCACTGGATATGGTTTATCCATATGGAACCATAGCTTTTCAATTATCCCGTCAACATTCATGATCTGCTGCAGATTACCTGTGGCTGTATCCCAAAGCTTGATGGTTTTATTCAAAGAACCTGACGCAAGCAGCTTACCGTCGGGCGAGAAGACTATTGACTCAATCGAACCCGAATGACCTTCGAGAGTCTGTACATCGCCCGTAACTATATTCCAAAGCTTAATAGTTTTGTCAGTAGAGTCTGATGCAAGCAGCATGCCGTCGGGCGAGAAGGCTATTGATTGAATGGGCTTCGAATGGCCTTCGAGAGTCTGTTGTACGTCGTCCGTAGTTGTATCCCAGAGCTTAACAGTTTCGTCATAGGAATCTGACGCAAGCAGCTTGCCGTCGGGCGAGAAGGCTATTGACTCGATCATATTCAAATGGCCTTCGAGATTCTGCTGTACGTCGCCCGTAGCTATATCCCAGAGCTTAATAGTTTTGTCAAAGGAGCCTGATGCAAGCAGCTTGCCGTCGGGCGAGAAGGCTATTGACTCGACCGAACCCGAATGACCTTCGAGAGTCTGTAGCATTGCATTCCAAGCTTTTTGAACCTTGGGTAGCCTGTGTAGCCAGCTGGGTATATGTTCCTTGAACTTATTCCTAATAATACTTGTTGCTGGTGCAAAGACGATTGCGGAAGAATATAATTGTAGTGGTGCGAGGTTGAGTATATCACGATTCTGTAGAAGAAAGCGGTTTGCATCATTCAAGAAGGCTTCGAGTATGGAGCTATTGTTATACTTGATTAAATCAGCAAATGCCAAAAATGTGGTAAGGACTGCTTTACTTCAAGAAGGTTCTGTAAATTGGCGATCATACTGATACTATCAGTTACCCTCCCAATGATGCTGAGGGCCTCTACTCAGTAGAGGAAGCGCTGATTCAGAAAGTTGTGAACCTTATCTTGGTCGGAGATACGGCAGTTCCCTTGTTCAAGGTGATGGGTCCAATAGCGGCAAGCATATTGCACCTCTGCCGGGAGGCATTCCTCAATAAGATGACCATCGATATCTATTCGGAGACTTTCAGGTTTCTTTAAGGAACATATATCTTCTTTGAGACAGAGTGTTTTCGATAGTAGATCGAGGCATCGGAAGGCTATTTTCTTGTGTGTCTCTTTCTCATCTATTCAGAATTGACTCTGCTTGTGTTCAGAGTCAACGAGGAAATCGCGGAAAGATAAGTGAAACAGCCTCACAGGAGACTTCGGGTCGGTAGGGACTCTGAGGACAGAGTGTAATGTATGAAGTCTGCGGTCTATAGCTGTTCTTGGTGTACCGAGAAGAACGGCCAGGGAAGCTCTCGATAAGGGTTCAAAGAGGATAATTATAGAGCCGACGATATTCCGAAATTCTTGGATTCGACTCTCTTTTTCTGATCTCGTAAGGTTACCTTGGAGTATTTGATTGAGGATCGGTACGTATGTTTTTTCCAGCTGCGTCAGGCTGCCGGCAGATTGGTAACGCAGAACCTTGACTAATTTTCCTACTGAATTTCAGTCCCAGGTCTCCCCAATGAAATGGCACATGGTTGCGGCGAAGATGAATAGAGGAACAGCCATGTTGACTAAAACCTGCATGTTTCGTTCCGGTGGCCAGTCCGACGATATACCTTCACCAGAGGGAGGCAAACAGTTGTAGGCGTCTCGAATTTTTGGAAGCTCATTCTTCAGAAAAGCCTCAATGTCGTGTTTAATGACAGGCGGAGGAATCTCATGGAGTATAAAATTCTGGTGCGACTCAGGTATCTGTTTGAAGCCGAGGCGGACGAGCAACTCTGGTCGGCTCGTTACAAGAAGTCGCAGCTTGACTGATTCGATAGACTGGATCCGCGCAAGAAGATGAAGAATTATGGTTACGTGACCTTCATTCTCGCATTCGTCCAGTGCGTCAATGACTATAAGTGTTTTTAGTGGGTGTGCCAATTCGGACAAGGGCCCAAAAATGAGCTTTTCAAATTGCTCTTTCATCGTTTTGGTGAATATGGCAGGGTTCATCTCCAAGGCATTCTTAAGATATAGTCTTAGATCTGGAAGACTTTGCACCAATTGAGTGGCAATAGTGGTAAAAAACTTGAAGGCGTTGCCACGGTCTCCTTCACCTCTTTTGAAGAAGAAGCTGGCGCCTAACTGGCGGCGATGGGTAAAGTCGCGGGCGATTGTTCGACTAATCGTAGATTTGCCAGTGCCGGCCATACCATTCAACCAAAATATGCATTTGCTTTGGGAGTCCAGAGCCCAGTCGTTAATTTCACTGAGTAAAGCAATCCTCGTTTCTGGATGGCACATAGGTTCTGACTGGTCGGAGAAAGAGTTGAAGGCAGCCTCATTAACGGAAGGTAATTTTGATAGGACAAAGTTCATATTCATCTTGTGAGTGGCTTCCAGGTTAAGCTCCCTAAAATTTTAGGCAAATGCATAGTATTGCAAAGGCAGGCTTACGTTGTGTGCTTCACTAAATAACATTAGCAACGTGTTTCCGTCTACTCCATTCTGACAAACCCAAACTAACCATCCTTTAGCTCGTTCAAGACTTCAGTTGCTGGTGGCATGAAATTGACCTGATTGAGCTCAACGACCTCCAGAAGTTCCTTAGCAAAAGCAGCAGCTACAACAGCAGCATATCTCTGCCAATTGTAGTTCTTGTGCGAATCTGAGTAATCTACTCAGCCTGATCAGCGTAAGAGCCGCCGAAAGGATTGAAGAAGTTTTACCACAGATCCCTCGGATGACCAGACAGGGATGACTATTGGTTATGTCAGCTGCCTCCATTTCGAAGCAAAGAGCATGCTCTCCGACTCGTTGTTGATTTATTTCGTCTCGTTCTTTGGCATTTTTGATCACTGAGTTCCCAGAGGCAACCACACCATAGTGTGTCTTTATCTTCGTTCCTCGAGGCTTTCTCCTTACTACCATGGCTCGATCGCAATGTCGGCAGCTTGAGGTAATGTCTTCTTCTTCTTCTTCATCTTCTTCCTTCTCCTGCTTCTCCTCATCATTGTCAACTGCTTTCTTGCTTTGGTAGACGTGGTTGAAGTCTGGTCGGAACAGGTTGTCTTCCAAGTGTTCGGATCGCAGGTACTTGGAGGCGAATGACTGATTGTTTAATCGAAGTTCTTCTAGGATATGAAGTGTGCCTGTATCTGGGCCATGAATTTCGCGATGCGCCTTCAACTTTCTCATAGCTGACCGAAGCACTTCTGGTGGCTTGTTCAATGCTTCAATGCGCCTGAAGCTTTCGTCTTGCGCTATATCTATGTCCCACTGTACAACTCCAGGATACTCATATACTGGAGTGCTGACCACGACATCGCCTAGTCTGACTTTTGGAGGCACTCCACCGCCGATGCCGACCATCAGCCAAAATCGGATAGATGGAAAAGTGTTGGTCATACGAGTAGCAACAGTCGCTGCAGGATTATTGCCGATGTCTCCCATAGGAAGGCATGCTATTGCAATATTGTGGCCACTAATAGACCCGAGAGTATAGGTGTTTTGGTCACTTGAGGGTTTCGCGAGATCAGGATGTTCTTTGTCTAACATGACCATTGCCGCCGCCAGCTCTTGCTTCAATGCACAGACCCATCCCACTGAATAGTCTCGATGGGTCAGCGCTTTAGAAGTCATGGCGAAGAGACGCGACCGATGTCACTTAGCATGGACAGTGGTCAATTGAACAATGTTATGAAGGACAGAGAGTGAAGCAAGTAGCCTTGACGGCGAGGCTACCAGCTGAATATATGTTGAAGATCTTTTTGATGGCCTGTAAAAAGGAAACGGGAGAAGGCTGCTTCGAGAGGGGTTGAACTTTTCGCCTCATTCAGCCTCGCCGGCATCTTTCCCACCGCCACTTCCAAGGGGGCTGTTTGGACTCTCCCTCATTGGTCTCTTGCGGGGTGCCCCTACTTTGTGATTCGCAGATAGTGCGCGCAATGCAGCTAGTTCAAGTGGCTGATCAACTATAGCCTTTCTAAAATAATTTCGCTTTCTTCAATTCCTGAGTGCTCAAGAAACATCATCCATTTGTTATAAATTTTCTCGATTAGTCCAACGGGGGGCATGAAGGATTTCCGAGTGCTTTTCATCGACGTCATAGTAGCATTATAAGTCACGGCTGAGGCAATGTTCGAGGGCACAATGAGGCAAGCCGTTCAACTAGGGAGCCTGGTAGGCTTCTGAGATAGTGATGAGCACTTCATACGATCGGATGCATTCCCACCCTCTTTCCGGAAGGTGTGTCTGCCTTTTTACAGCCTTGTACGATCGTCGCATATCTGCGGATGTGCGGGCGGGGTACGATAGCAGGGCTGCAGGTAGGTATCTTTGAAGGCTGTAGGTCTGCCTACCGTTGCCTCACTTATCAGGGCTCTGGAGCCGCATTCGTTATAAAACTGGTCCCAGTGCCTGTCTCTTCAAGCTAGGTGAATGTGATAATGAATGGACATAAATAAACGACTCACCGAAGGCTCAATGACACAAGAACAGGAGGGTAGTGGCTCTATTCATAGCATCGACAGTTGTGCGAACAGCCAGCTAGACGAGAGCAAAGAGCATGTGGACATTGATCTGAATAGTTGCTATGCCGAACTCTTTAGCAAAGTTTGGCGCGAAATCACGTCGGATAATCATTTAACCTTGTTTGGATTCCGGAGATATCGAACCACCCACCTGCTTAACCTTCGATTCCTGGAAGCAGAGATCAATAAAATTGATCATGGTCTGTACCAAGCTGGTCTACAACTAGATCAGCCACTCGACCGCGAACATATAATAGATCGGCTTGGCCTGAAGCAAGCTAAGAAAGATAGTAAACGAATGAAGGTAGAGGAAGTAGTGGACAAAGCTTTAGTTATGCGCCTCCGGAGGTTGATCAAGGAGTACGGTGAGTGTATCTCCAACGAAGCCTTGACAGTCAACTGATCGGTTTAGATGAAACACTTGAAGCTTTCAACACCGTTATGAGCATGGAGACTTTCTCTCTAGCGGACAACACCCACCAATCGGGTTCTAGGCAGGATCTTCATGCTTACGAAAAGTTCAAGACTCGAATGCTACGAGTTGACCTCCCCCTACGCCACAGTTCAAGGGATCCGCTCCAGCATCTTCTTCGGAAAGTTCTTCGACGGCTTTGGTATGCTTTTAATCTCTGGAAGCTCCGTGCAGATGACGTGGAACAGGGACGGAGGGGCCCGCTCAGCAGGGCGATAGCTACTTGGGATAGAACTTATCAGAACACTACAAGAATTGCTGAGATTGTTACTCGATTCATGATTGCGATGGTTACAGGAGCTGCACTCGTTGTTCCTTTGGTTGTACTGTCCCGCCAGGATTCGCGGGAGAGTCGTCTGCTAGTAGTGATTTCATTTGTTTCTATCTTTTGCTTTCTGCTCTCCCTCTTATCAAAAGCGTCAAACTACGAGACCATGGCAGCGTCTGCAGCATATGCGGCAGTTTTGACTGTTTTCGTGTCAAATGGTTCGAATTCATAAGATCAAGTCCACAATGCTTATGTTTCCTTGAGCCTTTTATCAATAACATGTGATATGACAGTATATGTGTTAAAACATATGTGACATGACAGTATGTGTGTCAAAAACATATGTTATAAAACAGAATATGTGTTAAAACACATGTAAAAAGACATTCTATGTCACATCAGATGTATAGAAAAACACATGGCTTAAGAATATAATGCATTGGCTTTCAAATTTTCCTTGTACGTTTGAAGATGGTACCGATTAGAATAACGACATGTGGAGAGCGATAGCCAACGAGTATTTCATCTTCGGAAACATGAATCCCATGCCATTGGATTTTCCCGTCTCTGATACGATGTTGTACGCAGTAGCGAAAACCAAAATCCTTGTTTACCGCAGTTCTGCCACTGATAGATAGTACGCAACCGACTTATCGCTCCTCGGGCTGATAATCCATTCCCAACAATTCCACCCGGTCGTCCAAATAGCCACGTATAAGGCTTCGTAGATTATCTTGTTGCTTATCGGTTACGGATACTAAATGACGGGCAGGTGACGCCAGGTAGAGAAGGCAGCAAGCGCGGCTAACGCTTGATGCATACGAAGAAAGACTTCGTACGACGGCCGGCGCAAGAGAGGAAGCGAGAGTGATGTAAGTGACGGAGACGAATCTTCTGCTCAGCTTGTTCGCTCCGATGTTAGCAAAGAACGCATGATGAAGGGCGTGATGAGTTCTTTGACGATATACCGAATCTACTGCTCTGGCATGGGAATGTCTTCCTTGGACGACGACTTCTCGGATCTTTATATTGGCTATGTCAAGAATTTTAAATTGCCAGGTTCTATAGGATCTAACAAGATTGCATCCCACGGGGTTCTACTGTTTGTACTACAGCCTCTCTCTCCTGTCTATCAAGAAAACGTGCGTAAAGTACGTCGGCTCCAATTCTCTCCCCAAGTTCGATGCTGCAATGTCTGACGCAACAGGTATTCAGCTTCGGTTCACACAAATGGCATCATCATTGAGCATCAAGCGGCGCTCATGACAGCCTGAAGTATAGCGGAACGCAACTACTTCACGACTAAATCTTCTGAATACTGGTGGCTAAGGGGGCTAGTAGGTCTAGCGCAAGCACGTCGGTAGAAACGATGGACGGGTGCCGGCAAGAGACCGTGTAGGCCACTGGATAGCAGTTAGATATCAATCCCTTGTCAAACGTGAACAATTGACTTGCCTCATTAGTCAAGCCGTCTAGATCACAATTAACTGCAATGATCATTCTTGCATCTCTCACATAAATTACTCTGATGAGAGTCTTCACTTGACCTGAGTAAAAAGGCCTGTTCATCTCCATTCCACATCACTTTTTAAGACGGTATGTCACTCTTTCTGCATATGAATCGTCTAAACGAAGTTTACTGAAATTATTGCACCTCAGACAGCGTTGATGATATATTCTTGCATTATATTGTGCTCCAGAATACATCCGTATGGTGATAGCGATCCTCTTGCTCGGTCATTCGTTAGAACCACACGCGCGGTTGTGACATCTGAATCGATCCATGATATTGGTATCGTACTCTTTTGTGCAACTTTCGATGTCGTCATTTTCATGAAAGTCGAAATGTAGATCATCTTCTTCTAGTGGGTGTGATACATCGTCGTGCAACGCCGAGTACATTGACCATTTTCGATCCGAATTTGGTTTTCTGGACGGCATGACAAGTATGATGAAACGATAGCTTAAAAAGTGCTTGGGGGGCTTATAATGATGAAGTAAGAGAGATCAGAGAAGTATCAGACAGAGACGAACTTCCGAAGAGGAACTTAATAGCAAGTCAGAAAGTGCGAAGTTACATCTGATTTAGATCAATGCGAGATGTATTGACTTCGTGATATCACACTTTAGTTGTATATTCAGTTTTGAAACTGATTATCTCTGACCTTTGAAAACGCAAATACACGCATATTCAATTACGCCTTTCGCCCTTGCCAATCCCCTCCCTTTCCCGTCTGTGGCTTGCTTACCCTTATGATGCGCCTACCTCCGTGCATGTTTTTCCTTCCCCTTTCCCCCTTCCTCCATTTCACTTTAGAGGAGACCGAAATCCAGGCAGCAACAACAAGCCAAACTCGCTGCCAGAGCCGCGCATAATCCTTCCTCGGCCCCTCTCCTTCCGCCACGATTATAGCCACTGTTATTCGCATAGTGACCATGTGGCGGGCCATTCGGCTGTTGTTGGTAATACATACTCTGCTGCGTTGGATAACCTTGCTGTGGGTATCCCTGCGGCGGAAAGCCGCCCTGCTGGTAATAAGGCTGCAATTGGGGGTTCTGTGCGCCATAGGGGCCGGCGTCTTGGTGGACAGGAGGGGGATAGGTGGGCGGTGGTGCGGAGTTTTGCTGTTGCATTTTTCGAGGGCTGTGTATGCGCCGAGCGAAAGATGGGGGAAGACCAAGGCCGGAATCCATGTTGACAATACTGATTTAAGAGATTTGGGATGCTGGGCGTTGGTTGATAAGGCTGAGGAAAGGGTGTTTTGAAGAGCAGTCGGCGCTCAGGCTAGGACGTTTTGTTGTACCGATATTTCGATGTAGGATTGGCGAAAAGTCGAGGGATCGAAGTGATTTATACAATTGAGAAGTCGGGCTGGGGACGATGTTAGTCGTAGCCGCCCAAGCTGCAGTGGCGTTGGGGGCGGAGATCGAACGAGTACCTGATTGGGTAATCGTGAGTAGTGAATAGCGGACTTTGTACGGAGTAAGGTGAAGTGGAGCTGCTCAAAATTATGTACTACGATGCAGCAGTCGGCGTCAAAGGTCAAAAAAGAATAAACGGTAGTTTCGCAATACGATTCGATCTCGGCTCGAGCTACTGTACCCAACACTTACGCCCTGCCTGCCGCCTAGAAGTCGAAAGAATCTGCACCGAGTTCAGGCACACTGATTGGCAACGGGTGAGCGCTATGGCAATAGCCAACGCAACAGACGTGGGATTGATTGTTGGGACTCAATGCCTTGAGGATTTGCCACTCTAGGAGACAAGGACGAAGCATAGCCATTGTAGATGAATCACTGAGAGAGTATTTTGCGATAAGAGCTGTAGAGCAGAAGACAAAGTATACGCATATTTTCAGTTCAATATATCGTGTTGTTGAAGCAATAGGAGCTGTAGTAGGAGCAGGAGGAGTAGTCGTCCAATTAGGGACATAAATCCTAACGCTGTCCGCTAGCCTAGTTGGGACTAGCGCCAATTTCGTGCACAAAACGTATATAGCTTCCTACTGTAGAAAATATACCTTTCAGCAGTCAATCAGATTTACGCTTCATCAGGCGGGAAATTGTGGTGTATAGCTCCGTATTCCACTTTATGTTTGTTAACAGCAACAACCAAAATATCAATATGCCCCCATATGACCTCGTATCTCGATAGGGCTGTAGATGCTATGGACTAATTGAGCGATGCTCGGGTCTTTACAGATGGATCGGAAATTTCTAACATCATATTCATAGGACAATACCCGCATTAAACTTACAAGTTTCCTTACATAGGCACCCGAGGGGCCAGTAGGTGCATAAAGTCATGGGAACTACAGTATAAGCGGCTGAGGCCCAAAAACATCAAACTCGGCTACATATGTACCACCATAAACCCGACTTCATGAGCTTATCATCGTCGAAGCACTTTGCTGATTCTAGCCCGTGTTTCATTCGTAGTCATTCAGTTTCATTCCTGGAGGCTGGAGAACTGTCGCTTTTTAGCTGTGTTCGAAAGTTGCCGCATAGTCCCATCACTGTGTGCACCAACTGGTGAGGCTTCCAGAAATGCTGACCACCAGATCTGGTTGACACTATCGAATGTGGCGTCCATACCGTCTTCGTATCTGCACTCTGCGCCGAACTCATTTGGGTATTACTTAGCGAATGTGGATGCCAGGGCATATACTATTGTGAGTCTGCTGTTATTGACAAGCTCTCTTCTTTCTCTCTACTGTTTCCGCCGCGAATCTGCCTTTGAACAACGGTCCCCTTCTTTTCAACATGACAGTCTTGACTCTCGGCACCAGAGCCATCTCAATTGCTATCTTTGCACTTTCGTTCTCACAGCTTGTGTATAGCCATGCCCTCAACTTAGACAAGCGGGGCCCCTGCTATCGCGACAATTGCCTTCGTGCATTACTCGGCAATAGTGCCGTCGCAAGCCCTTTCTGTAGCGCCTACCTCGGACCTACCCACACGTAAGCTTCTCTTTGTCTTGTACCAAGCTTTGACTATAGGCTGACAAAAGTGGGTCAGGACAACGACTGTTCCATTCACCTCAGTCTGCACGGAAAACCCAACCGCTGTCTCTACTGCATGCTCTTGCCTACTGATTGCAACAACGACGGTAAATCTTGATCTTTTCCCTCAACCCTGTTGTAATTTAGTTCCATAGTGTATAACTAACACCTACTCCACTAGACCTCAACCTCAACCTCAACCTCGAGTACGTCCAGCGCCGCCGCAGGACCCACTCAATGTCTAGCTGCCAACAATTACGGCTACCTCTACCAAGAAAACACCTTCAGCTTTGAATCCTTAGTCATATTCCCACAAGTCGAAACCTCCGTCACCCATCGTGGCGACTGCTGCCGCCTCTGCTATTCCACCCCCAACTGCTACGGCTTTGCGGAATCCAGCTCCTCCGCCGAGCCCACATATCTGTTTTGTGAACTAGAAATCATCCAGCCGAGTACCGGACTGGATGTGAGTTCCGAGTGCCCCTTGGGGAAAGTCCAATTAGACCTGGGCCACGCTGCTAGTCCGTATAACCCTGCTTCATTCTCTGGGGACGGGCAGGGGCCATGTGGAATTTTTCGTACCAATGGGCAACTGTAATGGGATACATGAGGCGGCGCTGAAGAGGTGGATACTCAAAAAACTTGTCGTCCGAAACAATATCGTGTGGCGTCAAAGGTAGTTTAAGGTACGTCGAGCGGTTTACTCGAAGCGCCTCGGCTTCTCACGCACGAGAATTAAGTAAACAATAATCTAATTGATGGCGCTGAGAAACTATATTAATGCTGCTACTGATTGAATTCGAGAAGAAGTTTGAACTCTGCGTGCGGTCACACTACCTTTTGAATATCAATTTATTATTATGAGAATACAATCTCATATCCAAGAACTCTGCTCTTGTTTTCCGGTCCGGTCAGTGACAACTCAGAACGGTTAAGAATGTCTCTGAACTTAGACAGCCAAGACATCAATCTTTGCACAGAGAGGTAGAGGTATGTATTGTAGTGCCTAAGTCCAATGGCAATTCAAAGAGCCAAAGGGGTACTTTGAAGTGATCAAAGTCACTAGGGTGATTCAGCACTGAATTCGAAGTGGCCACGCAACGGGCAACCTGGACGTCCCCCCTACAGGGCTGCACTAGCTATAACGACGTCTGTACAACTCCTTGAGTCTCTTCCAACGAACAATTTCAAAGCGTAATGAGCGAAGCTACCAAACGCACGAGATAAATCCAGCTGCAGCGCATTAATCGTGCCACGCCCTACATCTACTGATCATAGATGTTGGTCAACCTCTACTGTATGTTGCACATCACTCAGATGATTGTTTTCATATTCCTTTTCTATTTTGCAAGAACTCGCATACAAAAATTCAAAAAATCTTCAGAGAGCTTCGCGATTTAGTACTGTAAGTTAACAACGCACAGAGATGATTATATGTGATGGTAATTTTTGTTTGCGATCAAAAAAAGCTGTTCTAATGTGAAAAACTTTTATTCTCTATACTACATTTTTTAGTTATGTAAGAGTTATATAAGAACAGAGGTTTTAGAGGCTGGCAACGAGATTCACCTGTACGTGATGTCGACTACGAACCTTTTGATTCTATTCTGTGTTCGAATAGAAGTCAGAAGAGCCAAGAAATCTCAATCCGACGCAGTTCGAACGATGTTAGAACGTTGCGTGATCAGGAAAGTCGTCGTGCAGAGTTTTCACTCACGCGACAACATTCTTCCTAACAGTCACAATCGATCTACGAAGAAGATTAATGACATGTCGATGTCAGTAAGAGATGAAAAGATACTACTAGTGAAAAAGACAACTCAGATGAAGAGTCTGCGAGTTGTGACTACAAGTGATCGAAGAATTTGCGACTCGTCGACTGCGTCGATATCGAAACGTCTTCATCACATCGACAGTGTCGTCGAGTAATTGATGAAAAGATATCAGATAGAATAGTCATTTCAAGTATTGAGAGACGTGACTACAGTGCTCGAAGAAGTAGTGACTCGTCGATCATGCTGATATACTGAAGAGATCTGAGCTCACCTTCTTTACTTGACGTCAAGTCATTCATTTATTCACGTGAAAAATTGAGAGCTCAAGAGAACGATCAGAACGCATTCTCTTTCATTGATCAGAGTCAAACATCGAACGATTGCGATCGCACGTCTATACTAACAATTCATTCAACGTCTACGTGACACAAGTCAAATCAAGAGAAGAAAAGAATTACTCAATACAATCACACTCTATCTCTTCATCGTGTGCGTCTCTCTTTCATCACATATTTCTCTGCTCAATGAATGACAATCATTGAGTAAGAGAACACAGCTCTACGTACGTTACAATCACGAGCATCACGGATGCAAAGAAAACGTCTTTCGTCTTCGAATCGA
>JAABUH010000511.1_pt1 | contig 56721 bp, 52 predicted proteins | sample 5559121 | NCBI WGS metagenome assembly JAABUH01 (sample SAMN10711871, study PRJNA513364) | rock metagenome | isolation source: Antarctica rocks | place: Antarctica: Victoria Land, Battleship Promontory nord | collected 2015-12-28 | reverse complement strand
CCGGCGCGTGTTCCGCAGGCCGCTTATTTATGCGGTATTCCTCGGTACGACCCGGAATACGGGCAGGCGCACCGCCTCGCGACGACCATGATGGAGGACGACGTTGCCCCCCGCTGCCCGCACATTCCGTACCCAATTCGCCTCCTCGCCGAGCATCGAGATGAGATAGCGCTCGCCCTCAACGTGCACCATGACGAGCGGCAGGCTGATGGGCCGACCGGAGTGACGGCCTGCTACCTCCAGTGTCACCAGGTAGTTGGGCGCGGCCCCGCCTCGGTTGGGCATGCGCGCGACCCGATTGGGGTGGCCACCGCGGTAGTACCACTTCATCAGTCCCATCGGCATCTCATCTTTACTGGGCTACGGCTCGGGTTTCGGCACGCCGCGCCCTACCCTGGCGCGTCGTCGGCGCAACGGGCGAGCGTGCGCGCCGCGCCGCCTATGTCACCCGCGTCGGCGTCGCCGTGATCGGCGAGCCATCGAGCGAGTCCAGGATCGTGTTGGACATCGACCACCTCCCTTCGCCATGCCCCCCGGCGCGGGTCGCCTCACCTGGCGGGTCCGACCAGTGGCGACCCTCCACACCGGGCCGCGCGGGGTAGTCGATCCCCATCTGGCACGCTCCACTAGCCGCAGCCGCCCCGGCGGCCCGAGCCAGCGGCAGCCGACCGCGACCAGGGTCGGTGCCGACCGGGCCGTCGGCGAGGTCCAGCTACATAGCAGAGGCGATTGCGAAATAGCCCGCCAGAGGGTGCCGCCGCACCATGCGTCCGAACCACATCGTGCACCTTCATCCCGGCTATGGCGCTTGTGTAGCGCTCTTGCCGCACCATCAGTCCCCACCGCCGATCGCTGTCCCGATGGCGGGCGTTGCCTGCGGCAGCGCCCCGCCCCGCCCGGCGTCCGCCGACGCTACCGCCCCGCCGCCGAGCGCCCGTAGCGCGTTGAGGATGACCGCAACGTCGATCGCCTCCTGGATGAGCGCACCGATCGCGGGCGGAATCAGGCCGAAGCTCGCCGCTACCATACAAGCGAAACTCAGCCCCAGGCCGATATAGATACTTTGCTTGGCGATCCGCAGCATCCGCTGGCCGATCGCGACCGCCTCGCCCACTTTCGCCACATCGTCCACGAGCAGCACGATGTCGGTGGCCTCGGCGGAGATCCCGGTCCCGCGCGCGCCCATCGCCACGCCGACCGTCGCCGTGGCCAGGGCGGGTGCATCATTGATCCCGTCCCCGACCATCACCACCGGACCATAGCGTTCCTTCAGGGCCACCAGATGCCGTACCTTGTCCTCGGGGAGCAGGCCGGCCTCGACCTGCGCGATGCCCGCTTGCACGCCGATCGCTGCGGCATTGGCCGCGTTGTCCCCGGTCAGCATCACGGTGTGGCGGACGCCGAGCTGCCGCAATTGGCGCATCAATCCGGCGACGCCGGGGCGCAATTGATCATTGATCGTCGAAACGCACCAGCCCCGCCGGGCGCTCATCGATCGCGACGTAGGCCGCCAACCCGGCGGGGCCGTCTGGCTGGGGCGGCCCGCTCGTGCCGAGCCGTTCGGTGAGGAAGCGCGGCGAGCCGACGAGGATGTGCTGCCCCGCCAAGTCCGCCTCGACGCCCCGCCCCGGGACCTCGCGGAAATGTTCCGGCAAGGGCAACGTCCCGACGCGGCGCTGCGCCTCCGCCGCCAGCGTGTGGCCCAGGAGATGTGACGAGAGTTGCTCCACACTCCCGGCGGCGCGCAGTAACGTCTCGGCGGGGAGGTCGCCGAAAGGTACGACGGCGCTGACGACCGGTGTCCCATAGGTCAGGGTACCCGTCTTATCGAAGACGATCGCGCCCGCCCGTCCGATCTGTTCGAGCGCCGCCCCGCTCTTGACGATGATGCCCGCATGCGCCGCCCGGTTGATGCCGCCGATCACCGCCACCGGCACGGCCAGGATCAGCGGACAGGGCGTGGCGACGACCAACACCGCCAGGATCGTGTGCGGGTTGCCGGTGATCAACCAGCCGATCCCGCACATCACCAGGGTGACCGGGGTGAACCAGACGGCGTAGCGATCGGCGAGACGTTGGAGCGGCGGCTTCTCCTCCTGCGCCTGGCGCACGAGCGCGACCATCTTCGCGTACTGGCTCGCGGCGCTCACCGCGTCGGCATGCATCTCCGCCACATCATCGCGATTGATGCTGCCGCTGAGCAGGCGATCGCCACGATGCTTGGCCTGCGCCAGCGGCTCGCCCGTCAGCGCCGACTCGTCGATGTCGGCCCGCGCGGTGAGCAAGGTGCCATCGACCGGAACGAGATCCCCCGGCCGCAGCACGAGCGTGTCGCCGACGCGTACCGCCGCCACGTCGATCTCGAGCAGGTGCTCGCCCTCCTTGCGCCAGGCGCGGTGCGGCGCGCGCGCCAGGAGTTGTTCCAACGCGGACGACGCGCGGCGCAGGCTGTAGCGCTCCAGCGCCTCGCCGCCGGATTGCATCAGCACGATAATCAGCCCGGCGAAGTATTCGCCCATCGCCACCGCCGTGACGATCGAGAGCGTGGCCACGACATCGGACGCGAGTTACCGCGCACCATACCGCGCGCCGTGGTGACCACCAGCGGCACGCCACCCAGGAGCAGTGCCGCCAGCCATACCCATTGCCCGAGGTCGGGTCGTGCCACTCCCCAGCGCAATATCGCCCCGGCGATCAACCCGACCAGCACGAGGATCGGGACCGGATTCCTCACGAGAAACGACCAGATCGCGCCGCGCATACCACCACCCCATCTTTTCATGTCGAGTTTTGACGCGGTGTGAACCGCGTCGGTCGCGTGATGCGCAGCGCCCGCGTGGGTATCTACGAGGATTGCTGCTCATGCGCGCCTGGTGAACAGCCTGGTAATGCGCGGTGAGCGGTCTGGCCTCGGCCCCACGAATCAACATCGGTCAGCGATCATTACCGGTGCCGCTCGCCTATGTGCCGACCTGCTGCATACGCATGAAGGCACCGTGCCAGGTGTGGTATTAGATCTGGCCGGTATAGCCGTTGACCGAGAGCATCCCGGTGATGCTGCCGTCCTTCGTCAGGTGGATCCTGTAGTAGCCGGAGAAAGTGTCCGGCGTCTCGGTCGCCAGTCGGCGCTGATCCTGGGTCAGCCACGCGGTGGCCAGTGCTGTGGCCTGGTCAGCCGAGACGGTCATCGCCTTGGCGTCGCGCTGCCAGCCCAGCATGCCGTATTTGGTGTTCCGGAGCATATTCGGTCCGTATTCCGGGGTGACCGCCCCGCCTGTCTTGGTAACGAGCAACTCGAAGGCCCCGCGACCCGCGCTCTTTTCCATGACAATCGCGTAGAAATTGTCATGGAATTCCATCACCTCGTCGATCGCCAAGATCCGCTACTGCTTCGTCATCGTTGTTGCTCTCCTTCCAGGCCAGGGCTACGCTGCCCGATGTGGTAAATGTGCAATGGCAGACCATTCGCGTGACCATGTGGCTGCGACGGTCGCGCCCATGCAGCTGCGCGTTGATAGGTGGGTGGTGGGCGATTCAGGCGAACCGGTCCCGCCGTGCGGCCATGTCGCCGCCTCGGCCAGTGGCGTTCACCACGTCCACGACACATCGAGGACAGGCGGTACTGTAGCCAGCAGCGGATGACCGCGCGGCGGCCTTGGCCTTCCAGGCTGAGACCGCGTGTTCCCGCTAACCCCGATAGCCGTGTGGATGCACTACGCGATACTTCGCGCGTGTGCTACTGCGGCAGCGTCGGGGTCTTCATCCCAGAGGAAGCCGAAGTGGCTGGCGACGATGAGCGCGACCATCAGCAGCGCCGGGTGGATCGCGATGCTCGCCCCGATCACCCGCGGGGCGAGCAGGTTGTTCTCGAGCTGCTGGATGCCGAAGTAGAGCGCGGCGACGATCAGGGCGGTCTGCCAGGAGTGGGCCAGCCCCACCAGGATCGCCGGGATCGCGCTGATGATCGGCCCGACGAGGGGGATCAATTCGGCGATCCCGGCGAAGACCGCCAGCACGACGGTGTACTGGATGCCGGGCACTCCGGCGATTTGGAGCCCCGTCAGGCCGACGAAGGCCAGCGCCGCGATGCTCAGGGCCAGGAAGAGTTGGCTGCGGATGTAGCGCCCGAGCACGGTGTCGACGATCCCGATCGCCGCCCAGAAATCGGCCCGCAACCCCGACGGCAGGAGGCGATCGAGCGCCCGCCGCCCGGTCGGCTGGTCCGTCAGGACGTAGAAGAGCCAGAAGGGCAGGATGAAGAAGCCGAGCAGGAAGCTGAAGACGTTGAGGAGGTTGAAGACGCCGCCCACCAGGAACGTCCCGACCGTCCGCAGGGAGCCGACGAGGTTGTCGCGCGCGGCCCCGACGACGCCGCCGAGCGCGTCGGCGATGAATTGCTGCTGCGGCGCGGGCAGCTGGCGATACACGCCTTGCAGGCGCGCGACCTCGCGGCCGAGCGCGGCGACGTCCGGCGTGGCAGTGGTCAGGCGGAGGAGCTGGTCGGCCAGCGGCGGGAGCACCGCCGTGAGGGCCAGCGCGAAGGCGAGCAGGCCGCCCAGGAAGACCACCAGCGTGGCGAGCGGCCGCGGCAGCCAGCGGCCGAGGCGGTTGACCAGGGGCAGCAGCAGATAGGCCAGGACCGCGCCGACCTCGAACGGCAGGAGCGCGTCCCGCGCACGCCAGAGGAGCTGGCCCAGCCCCCAGGCCGCGCCCGCGACCAGCGCCCAGCGCAGGAGATCGCGCGGGCGAATGCCGCGCACGAAGTCCCCGAGCCGCCGCCAGTCGCCCCGGGCGATCGCGCTGGCCGTCCGGGCCGGTTCGCCGCCCGGCGGGAGGCTGCTTGGCGTCGGATCGTCCGCCGACATGGTTGCCGCTCTGCTCTCCATCGACGCTCCTCTCTCATCGGTGCCGTGCCGCGATCCCGAGGTACCTGTACGTGGCGGCTTATGCCGCGTCTCCAGGCTCGATGGCAGCGGTGAGCGGCGCAAAAAGTTTAGGGCGGCTGGCCGAAGCAGCACAACCGGGGAGTCGCAGTGCCACAGCACCGACCGCGCCACGGTGCCAAGAGATGTCCGGAGGTTGCCCGTTCGGCCATGTGTTGCCATGACAACGAGCGCAGCGTCGTGATCACGTGCCAGCGAGGCGATAGTATCCGCAACATCGCCAACACCGACCACCACACGGACGCGGACTTGGTCGCCGTCAAGGCGCTTAGCGATCGTGTGCAGATACGTTGCGGCTTGTAGCTGGGCCCGATCCGAAGCCGAGGAGTGGCCCGCATTCGCAGCGGGAACGTCGGACCAGGGCGGTAAACGGCTGACGATATGTACCAGTATCAGCTCGCCGTGGAAAACCGCAGCCGTCGCTTGCGCGCATGGCAGCGCCGCCTCTGCCAGGGCCGAGCCATCGAGCGGCACAATAATCCGCAATCCGCCCGTGAAGCGGCGACATGTCATGGCCGAATGCCAGGCGCGAATCAGCAACACCGGAGTCGTCAATTGCATGAGTAGGCGCTCGGCGACGCTCCCGCCTGCGCCGCGCCCGAGGAGGCCGCCTGCGCCGCGCCCGAGGAGGCCGCACCCATGCGTGGCCATCACCACCGCCGCGAGTGTGCAACGCTTGGCCTGGGCGACGACCGCTTCAACGATGTCGACTGCTACCATCACGCATGATACCGTCAGACCTTTTCGCCGTAACAGTACGCTTTGCGCTTCGAGATACCTGCCTGCCCATAGTGCGGGCGGTGTTCCTGCCTTCTCAGCGGCGTAGCAATCCTCGGTCCGGGCATACAACAGCAGCACCCGTGCACCGCTCGCCACGGCGAGCGTCTCCGCGAAGGGCATAGCACGCTCCGCGAGGGACGAGCCGTCGAGCGGTACGAGTATGGTCATCGCCATAACGAATCTCCGTTTGCAGAAAGCAATTCCCGTTTTGCTTGTCCGGGGATAGCGTCGGTCTTACCCTGCGCGAGTCTTCGGTCGCTGCTATCCGGCATGATCGCGATGGGCTCGGCGGCGCTGCCCTACAGTGTGGCGAGGCCACCGCCCATCAGAAGTGCCACGCCGATCGTAGCGAGGAGCTTTTCGCGAATTGCCACGAGCGCCTCGCACTGAGGGCCAGCGCTATGCCGTCATCCTGGCAACCTACGGCGACACCGACCGTGATCGGATGCCGGTCCCCTGTGCTCAGCGCACCATCCGTGAGCGCAGCCCGATACGGCATTTTGAAACCCACGGCGGCCTCGGCTCGGCTAGCCCGTATGCATCGATCGCCTGTCGCGGCGTCACGAGCGCGCGGTATAACCCACCCCATACGCTTTCACCAGCGGCGCATAGCCCGATTTTACGTCGATTGACGCGATCTAGCCATGGTGCGATGGTACGACCAGCACCGGACCCGGTGCCGCATGGATCATCTTGGTCGAGACGCTGCCCAGTCGCAGTCGTCCTATGACGCCCAGTCTGCGGCTCCCAACGACCAGCAGCGTCGGCTGGGGATCGGCGGCAGCGGTATCGAGCAGCAACGCCGCCGCATCGTCGAAGGCGGTGACCGCATACGGCTGGCAGCCTACCCGTCCCGCCAGGGCGATCGCACGCTCCTGCAAGACCGCTTGTGCATGCGCGATCAGCTCATCCTGGATCGTCGCCTCGCTATGGGTTCGCGATCCCCCCCGCTCATAGCGAAGATCGGACTAACCTGCAAGTGCTTTTTCAGGGAGCGCGCGCACGAGCGTTGCCGAAGCATCGAAGAGCGGTGCCCGGCTGACCGCGAGATCGGCGGCCCGCACAGCGTCATCGGAGCCGTCGTCGCCGATTACTAGGTGGGCCGGGGGCCAGGCATCCTCGCCGCCGCGCATGATTAACACCGGACGATCGGCGGTATGAACGAGGCCCTCGGAGACGCTGCCGAGCACCAGCCGTCGCACCGGGCCAAGCCCGCGACTCCCGACACAGATCAGATCCGCATCGAGCGACGCGGCGAGCGCGGCGATCTCGTCAACCGTATTCGCGCACGCGCCTATCGGCCTCGGCTTCTTCGACAAGGAGCTGCGCTTCCAGCGGCTCAACGAGATGCTGACCACCAGCAACGGCATGGCTCCCGATACCCAGCGCGAGCGCCCGATCGACGAAGTCCTGCCACGGATGGCACCAACGCTCACGCCGCTCCTCCGTCGGGTGCTCGCGAGCGGGAACCCGCTTCACGATCAGGAGATACGCGGCGAAACCCCGGCACCCCCCGGCGAGGAACGTTACTGGCGCGCGAGCTATTACCCGCTCCACGGGACGGAGGGGTCGCCAACCTGGATCGGTGCGATCGTCCGCGAGGTGGCCACGGAGCCGCGCGCGGACGCGGCGCTCGCCGCGCGGGCACGCCAGGGGGCCGCATTGGCGGATTTCGGGCGGCGGGCGCTGCGAGCTGACCATCGCGAGGCCTTACTGGATGACGCGGTACGTGTCATCGCCACGACGCTCGATGTCGACTATACCAAGGTGCTGGAATTGTTACCGGCGGGCGATGCGCTCCTCCTACGCGTCGGTATCGGGTGGCGCGCGGGCGCGGTCGGGCAGATGACGATCCCAAATGGCACAGACTCACAGGCGGGCTATACGCTCCTGCCAGACGAGCCGGTGCTGGTCGAGGATTTAGCCACAGAGAAGCGCTTCTCGGGGATGCCATTCCTGCACGAGCACGGTATCGTGAGCGGGATGACGGTCGTCATCGGCGGGGCCGAGCGACCATACGGCATTCTGGGGGCCTACATGGCGCACACCCGGCGTTTCACCGCAGAGGAGGCACAATTCCTCCAAATCCATGGCGAATATTCTCGGGGATGCCCTCGAGCGCGCACACACGGAAACCCGTTTACAGGCACTGAACGCGGCCCTGGAAGCGCGGGTCGCCGAGCGAACCGTGCGACTCGCGGCGACGGTGGAGGCGCTGCAGACGGAGATCGTCGAACGGCAACGGGCGGAAAGTGTGCTCCAGCGTTATGCCACCCTCCTGCGCTCGCAATACCAGTTGTTCGATCTGGCGCACGACGCGATTATCGTGCGCGATCTCGACGATACGATCACCTTCTGGAACAATGGTGCCCGTGCACTCTATGGCTGGCAACGGGTCGAGGCGCTCGGTCAGCCTACCCGCCTGCTCTTGCGGACCGTCTCCCTGTCGACGCTGGAGGAGGCCCAGGCCGCGCTCGTCGCGGTCGGCTGGTGGGAAGGCGAGCTGATTCATAGCACGCGGGACGGGGCGGACCGGACCGTGCTCAGCCGTCAGGTGCTGCAACGGGATGACACCGGCACCCCCGCCGCGATCCTGGAGATCAATACCGACATCACCGAACGCAAGCGCGAAGATGATGCCCGCGCGGAACTGGCGGCGATCGTCGAGAACGCGGACGAGGCGATCATCGGCCTGACCCCCAGGGGTGACATCCGCAGCTGGAACGCCGCAGCGACGCAACTCTATGGCTACGCGCCGGGCGAAATCGTCGGCCTGTCCTTCACGACGCTCCTCCCGCTCGATATGGACGTCGGGGCGGGAGGGCTCGCGGTAGGGGGTCGGACCGGGGAAGACAGCGGCGATGCGGCCACCGTCCACCGGCGCAAAGACGGCTCGCTGGTCGATGTCGCGCTGAGCACGTCACCCATCCGGGACACGGCGGGCGGGTTCATCGGTGACGCGGTGCTGGTGCGCGATATCACCGCGCGCAGGCGTGGCGAGGCGGAGCGCGAACGCCTACTGCGAACGGCGGCGGTGGCCGAGGCGCATTATCGGGGCCTCCTGGAATCGGCCCCCGATGCCGTGGTGACGGTCGATCACCACGGGCGAATCATGCTCGTCAACTCGCAGACGGAGCGACTCTTCGGCTTCGATCGCGACGAATTGCTTGGCCGCCCGATCGAGGCGATGATCCCAGGCCGTTTCCACGGCGTCCATCCCCACCACCGCGCACACTATGCCGCCGATGCCCATACGCGTCCGATGGGGGCCGAACTCCAACTCGCGGCCCGACGGAAAGATGGCAGCGAGTTCCCGGTCGAGATCAGCCTCAGCCCACTCAGCGTCGATGGGGAACAGTTAACGATCGCAATTATCCGCGATGTGACGGAGCGCAAGCGTGCCGAGAAGCAACTGCGACAGACGGCGGCAATGCTGGTGGCCCAAACGGAGGAATTGGCACGCTCGAACGCCGAGTTGGAGCAGTTCGCCTATGTCGCCTCGCACGATCTCCAGGAGCCGCTGCGGATGGTCGCGTCCTACACCCAACTCCTCGGTCGCCGCTACCACGGCAAGCTGGATGCGGATGCCGACGAATTCATCGGCTACGCGGTCGATGGTGCCCGGCGGATGCAGCGGCTGATCCGCGACTTACTCGAATACTCGCACGTCGAGACGCGCGGGGACACAGCGGCGTCGGTCGATGTCGGCGCGATCATCGACGGCGTGATCGCCGACCTCGGGGCGGCGCTGGCCGATAGCGGCGGGGTGGTTGAACACGGCGATCTACCGACCGTGGTCATCGACCCCTCGCAGGCAAGACAGCTGTTCCGGAACCTCATTCGGACTGGACCTCCGGTGGTCCGACGCCACGGTCATCGCCGCGCGCGATGGCGAGGAGGGGTTGGAGGCATTCTACGAACGCGAGCCGGATGTGGTCGTGCTCGATGTGAATATGCCCCGCAAGAGTGGCTTCGAAGTCCTCCAGGAGATCCGGCGCGTCTCCGAACGTCCCGATCATCACGCTGACCGCGCGCGGCGAGGAGACGGCCCAGGTCAAGGGGCTGGAGCTCGGAGCCGACGACTACATCCTCAAGCCGCTCAGCCATCTCGTCCTGCTGGCCCGGATCAAGGCGGTCTTGCGGCGGGCCGAGATGCCGCCGCCAGCCGAGGCGCTCCCCGACTTCACCGCCGGTCCGCTGGCGATCCACTCTGAGAACCCGCCAATATGGGTTACCGTACCTTGAATGATTGTGGGGCTGAAACGCGGATATGGCGGCAGGGCCGCGCCCGATCCTGTGCCGCATGCTATGGTGCGCGGCAGGAATACGATGCGCTGGATGTCACGGCGAGGTGCCGCCGCATCCAGAGCGCGAGGGGGTGGTGATGATGAGCACCGGATATACCACGCTGATCCGTGGCGCACGGATCGTCGATGGCAGCGGCGATCCGTGGCGCTATGGCGACGTGGCGCTCGCCGGGGACCGGATCGTGGCGCTCGCGCCGCCCGGTCTGCTCGCCGCCGAGGCCGCAGCCGAGGTTATCGACGCGACCGGTATGGTTGTCGCACCGGGCATCATCGACATCCAGAGCCATTCGATCGTCTCGCTGATGCGCGATGGTCGCTGCCTCTCGAAGATCACCCAGGGTGTCACCACGGAGATCATGGGCGAGGTCTGGACCCCGGCACCATTCGGCGGACGGATCACCGATCCGTTCGAGGGCGCGCCGGTCAGCCCGCCGCCCGCCGAGTGGCGGGCGCAGGCGCGCGAGTGGCGACGTTTCCGCGATTGGCTGGAGACGATGCAATCCGCCGGGGTATCGCCGAATATCGGCTCGTTCCTGGCCGGCGGGACGCTCCGGCAGTACGGGCGCGGCCTGGAGATGGGACCGGCAACCGCCGACGAGCTGGCGACGATGCGCCGCGTCGTCGCCGAGGCGATGGAAGATGGCGCGTTCGGCGTCTCCTACGCGCTGATCTATCCCCCCGAAGCCTACGTCGAGACGGCGGAGATCATCGCGGTCTGCGCGATCGCGGCGCGCTACGGCGGCATCTACATCACGCACCTGCGCTCGGAGGGCGATCGCTTCGCGGAGGCGGTCGAGGAGGCGCTGGCGATCGGCCAGGGAGCCACAATCCCGGTGGAGATCTACCATCTCAAGGCGACCGGGCGGCACAACTGGCCGAAGATGGCCGGGGTAATCGCCCGGATCGACGCGGCGCGCGCCGACGGTATCGACGTGACCGCCGACATGTATCCGTATGTCGCCTCCGGCACCGGCCTCTCGGCGGTCCTCCCGGCGTGGGCCTCCGCCGACGGCAAGCTCTTCGAGAATCTGCGCGATCCCGCCACGCGCGCACGGATCGCGGCGGCGATGGTCGCGCCCGCCGGGGCCGACAACGCGCCGGGATTGCGCCGCGACCCGGCGGAGATCATGCCGGTCGGCTTTCAACTCCCCGAACACCAGCAATATGTCGGCCAGCGCCTCGCGCGGATCGCGGTGACGCGCGGCCAGGGATGGCACGAGGCGGCGATCGATCTCCTCGCCGCCGAGGGGCAGCGGATCAGCACGATGTACTTCTCGATATCCGAGGAGAATCTGGCGACCCAACTGTGCCAGCCGTGGATCAAGGTGGCGACCGATGCGGGCGGCATCGATCCGGCCTGGGCCGCCCCCAACGGTCCCACTCATCCGCGCGCCTATGGCACCTTCCCGCGCGTCCTCGGCAAGTATGTGCGCGAGGATGGCGTGCTCACCCTCGAGGATGCCGTGCGGAAGATGACCGGCGCGGTCGCGGCGCGACTCGGCATCCGCGATCGCGGCGTGCTGCGCGAGGGCCATTACGCCGACGTGATCCTCTTCGATCCGGCGACGATCGGCGACCGCGCGACCTTCGCCGATTCGCACCAGCTATCGGTCGGCGTGCGTGATGTCTGGGTCAACGGCACGCGCGTCCTGCGCGATGGCACGCACACCGGGACGACACCGGGCCGCATCGTCGGCGGCGCGGGGCGGCGCTGAGGGAGCCGCTAATAGGTTCGTTACCCCGAATAGCGCCCGACCGGACCCCTACCCGCCTCTCCTCGATGTCAGGTCATGGTCGCCGGCACCGACAGGAGCGTGAATGAGCCGAAGGTGGGATATCAACCCCACCTTCGGCTCGTTATGTTGACTTCTCGGCGCGAACAGTTGGGGCGTATCAGCCGTTGGCGAGGGCGATCTCGGCGCGGGCCACGCCCGCGCGCGGACTCGCCGCGACGATCGTCGCGGCCGCAGCAGTGGCGGTCAGACGCACGACCCAAACGACCTCGCGGCCGCCGTTCGCTGGCGCTGGTGCCTGCCAGCTCGGCGTGACGCGCACGCTGCGACCCGGCAGATGCCCGAGATCCTGTCGCTCCGGCCCGGCCACGATCTCGCCGCCGACGAGTTGCAAGGTCACCTCGACCGGGCGCGCGACGTGCGTCACGATCGCCTGCTCGCTGACGTTGGTCGGCAGGAAGCCATCGTTGGCGACGCGCGCGACGATCCGCCGCAATGTCGGCTCGCCGGCGATCGGCTCGACCCGCGTCTCCGCGATCGTCAGGCGTGGCATGGTGCGCGCCAGATAGAAGGTCCAGGGTGCGTGGCGCTCGCAGATCTCGCGGAGGTAGGCGGGCGGGGCATTCTGGGTCGTGAACTTGTAGGTCCAGCCACCGATCTCGACCGGGCCGAGCTGCGGATGGTCGAACGCGCGCCAGGGGATGAATCCTGCGCCGCCGAGTTCGCCATCGTTCCAGGCGAGCAATTTCACGCCGTCCGCCTCATCCCGGTCGGCGGTCGGGTGGACCGGATCGCCCTCGCTGCGGCGGATACCCGCCGCCTCCGCCATGTTCCAGAGTTCGGGCACCCAGCCATAGATCCCAAGCTGGTTGTAGCCCCAGTCCATCATCGAGCCGAAGCGCGCGGTCTTCGTCGCCTCGTGGTAGCTCTGGTGGAGCGGCTGCCCGGTCAGCGTGGTGAAGCCCTGCGAGAGGGTGCGATAGTCGCCGACGAGGTCGCCGTGCGGGTACTCGCTCGGCGCGCGACTCGATGGCAGGACATAGCAGAAAGCTCCGTGCGTGTGGTAGTTGACGATCAGGCCGATGTTCGGGTGGGCCAGGACGAAATCGACCCCGGCGCGTGTCTCCGGCGGGTAGAGCGGATATGGCCCCGCGCCCGACTGGCGATATTCCGGCTGCCAGTTGTGCGGGTAGGAGCGGTTGAAGTCGAGGCCCCAATAGGCGGGCGCATTCGCGATCGTGCGCGGGTCGAGCGGCCCGGTCGCGGGATCGTGCGTCACCAACCCCTCGGTGTGGAGGCGATAGTAGGTGCCGCCCGCTTCGTCCTCGCGCCGTCGGATCAACAGGCGCGGGTCTTGCGCGCTCGCGCGCCACTCGCCGACAGGGTCGGCGATCCGCATCTGCGCGATCGTGCCGTCGCCATCGATGTCTTCGGGGTAGAGTCCGGGCGCGCGCTCCGCCGTGGGATATGCGCGCGGGGTCGAGCGCAGCGTGTACGGCGTCGTCAGATAGAACTCGACGCCGTCCGGCGAGACGATCGGACGGATATAGAAGGTGTAGCGTGCCAGGAGTTCGGCCAGCGCCGGATCGTCCGCCCGTCCGGTGAGCAGTCGCCAGATCGTGTAGAGACAGACCGTCTCCCCGGTCACCTCCCCGGCGTGGTGGTTGCCATCGATGTAGATGGCGGGCTTCGTCTCCGGTGCGCCGGTCGCATGGTCGGTCAGCGTCATCACCCAGAGCGGGCGCCCCTCGAAGCTGGTGCCGACACTCTCCAACGTCGCATAGCCGGGATGTGCCGCGATGAGCGTCCGTAATTCCTCTGCCACCTCGTGTGGGCGGAGATAGCGCGCGAACCCCGCCGCCGGTATCGTCGTCATCGTCTCCTCCTCATCGCTCCTCATCGCTCAGCATCGCTCAGCTTCAGCGCTCACGTTTGCCGCTTCGACCGTGCCTTAGCCCTGCAGCCCGGCCAGCGGATCGGCATGCCGGTGGACGAGCAGCCACGCCTCGCCCTCGCGGCGATAGAGGTGTGTGACGCGCAACGTCCGGTTGCTGTGGTATTCGAGGAGGACGGTGCAGGCGAGATCGCTGCCGACCGTGCAGGACAGCCGCTCGATCGGCTCCGCCTCCATCGCGATCCCCTGCGACGCCCACCAGTTCCAGCGCTCGCGCACCGCCTCGGAGCCTTGCTCGACGCCGCCGCGCGCGTTCATCGTGCTGACGTCCGCCCCATGCGACCAGTAGCCCAACAATAGCGGTAAGGCATCCGCATCTTCGTGCAGACGCCGCAATGTCGCGTAGAACGCCTCTTCCGTCGCGATGACCTGGGCCTCGGCCTCGTTCGCCATGCCTGCTCACTCCCTATCCGTGCCGTTCACCGGGTGGACTCGCCCGCCTGCGCCGCCATGTTATCCTAGCAGAGCGCGGCGTCGGGCAGCTCGCAGCGGGCGGGTGTGGACGAGCGGGGTGGATCGCCTCAACCGTGGACCTCGATACTCACATTCGGGATGTGGTCAACGTGGTCGAATATGAACAACCTGTCAAGCTTCGCGGCACCCCTGTAGGCGTCATCGATCCCACCTATGTCTTCCTATTTGGATGGGAGGGCAGCCCAACGCGGCTGATCTACGATCGCTTGCAGAGCGAACCGGGATGGGACATTCGCGTATGGGATGTCGGTCACGACGTCGCCGGTGAGGCGACCGCCCGCCCGGTAGATCTGCTCACGGATGTCGCCTCACGCGCGGAGGCCGCTTCGCAGGGTTCGGCGTGAGCATCGGCGCGGGCGGATCGGCGCGGCAGCCGCGCGGCGCGCGACGACGGGCGGCTGTCAGGGAGCGGATCATCAGGAGCGGGGGGCGCAAATGCCACGGATCGACGCGGGCGGGGTCGAACTCTTCTACGAATCGGTCGGCGAGGGGCCGGTATTGGTCTTACAGGCGCACCATCACAGTGCCTGGATGCCCTACCAGCTCCCCTACTTCTCGCAGTTCTACCGCGTGATCACCTTCGACCGGCGCGGCACCGGGCGCTCGGCCACGCCGCCCGGCGAGTGGACCGCCGCCGATTGCGCCCGCGACGTGAAGAATCTGCTCGATGCGCTTGATATCGAGCGCGCGATCGTCGGGGGGGCGTCGCTCGGCGGGGTGATCAGCTGCCAGTTCGGGCTCGATTATCCCGAGCGTGGCCTGGCCCTGATCGTCGGCCACACCGTCCCCTACCTCTGGCCGCTCGGCGCGCAATGGCTGGCGGATCAGGTCGCCGCCGCCTCGCGCAACGAACCGGCGGTCGTCGGCCAGCCGCGCTCCTCCGAGTGGGAGGAGGCCGGGCCACCGACGAGCGATCCGGCCTGGCGCGGCACCCCGGCGGCGACCTTCGCCGCCACCCTGCAAGCGGGGCTCGGCGGCACGCCGGAAGCGGCGGTGCAGGGCTTGAAGGTGTTGGCCTCGTGGGACATGCGCCCGCGCTATCCCGAACTGAACCGCCTGGACGTACCCGCGCTGGTGATCGTCGGTGGTCACGAGCCGCAGAAGACGATCGAGCTTTCGTACGAGTGGCACCGGCAGATCAAGGGGAGCGAGTACGCGATCCTGCCCGATGCCTATCACGGTGCGGCGCGTGAGCAGCCGGTCGCTTGGAATGCGGCGGTGCATGGTTTTCTGCGGCGGCATGGGCTGTAACGGGCGCACGGCGATGGGCGGCGCGTGATGGGCAGCGATCTCGACGAGCGGCAGGAACGGCTCACGCTGGCCCTTTACGGCGGCGTGCTGGCCGCGCTCGCCTTCCTGGTCGTCGCCTTTCTCTTTTACCTGCAAGTCATCCTGCCGCTCCTCGGCCAACTCGGCGCGCTCCAGGCCGATCCGAGCCTGACCGGGGGTAGCGCGGTGGTCGGCGATCCGTCGAGCGACCCGGCTGCGATGAGCACGGCGACTGTCATCGATAGCGGGACAGCAACCGCGCCCGCGCTCCTCACCACCACCGCGTCGGAGCCGACCACGCCGCGCACCCAATTCTTCCTGCTCCTCGCCGCCACGTTACCCGGCGCGGCGATGATCGGGTGGGCGCTGTGCGCGTCCTGGCGACGCGGGGTACTGCTCTCCATCGCGGCGCACCTCGCGCTCGTCGTGATCGGCTTCGCCTGGGTGACGCCGCAGACCGGCGGAGTAGCGTTCGTGGCGCCGCTCTATCTGCTGCCGGTCGTGCTTGTCCCGGCGTTGCTCTTGCCGCAACGGATCACCCCCTCGTTCTTTCTCCCGATGTTCTTCGCGCTCCTGGGGCTCGTCTTGCTGCTGCAACTCGGGTGGTGGACCGTGCCGCTCGCCTGGGTCGTGTTGCCGATCGCGGGCGCGATCGCCGCCGCGCGCGCCGCGAACGTTGTGGCGGCGTAGCGTCGGACGGCGCGCGGCACTATACTTACGTCAAGATGATGAAAGACAATGACCTCCTCACCGCTACTCCCACGACCGATACCGCGCTGCTCGCGCCGATCCCCGATCTCGCAGCATCCGCTGCGCCATTCGGGATCTATCTGCACGTCCCCTTCTGCGTTCGCAAGTGCCGCTACTGCGATTTCGTCACCTATGCCGGGCGCAATGCGCTGATCCCGGATTATGTCGCTGCGCTGGTCGCCGATATCGAGTCCGCGCCGCGTCGCTGGCCCGGCGAACTGCCGCGCGTCAGTTCCGTCTTCTGGGGCGGTGGTACACCGTCCCTCCTCCCCGCAGCGGCGTTCGGGCGTATCCACGACGCGATCGAGCGCACCTTCGGCTGGCAGTTCGCGCGCGCGGCGGTCGAGATCACGATCGAGGCGAACCCCGAAACCATCGACGGGGCATATCTGCGGACAGCGCACGCGGGCGGGGTCAACCGCCTCAGCCTGGGAGTGCAGAGCTTCCAGAAAGCCGGCTTGCGCGCACTCGACCGCGATCACGATGCGGCGACGATCGCGCGTGCGGTCGCGGCGGCTCGTCGCGCCGGTATCGACGAGGTCAGCCTCGACCTGATCTTCGGCTGGGACGGTCAGACCGACGCCGATTGGCAAGCCGATCTCGCTGCCGCGCTCGCGCTCGCGCCGCAGCACCTCTCCTTATATGCGCTGACGATCGAGGATGGCAGCGCGCTGGCGGCGGATATCGCGCGCGGTCGTGTCCATGCCCCGGATGACGATCGGCAGGCCGACTTCTACGAGCGTGCGGTCGCGGTGCTCGGCGCGGCGGGCTATGAGGGGTACGAGATTTCCAACTGGGCATGCCGCGCGCCCGACGAGCCGCCCGGCCTGAATCGCTCGCGACACAACAGCCTCTACTGGCGCAATGGTGAATACCTCGGCTTCGGGGTCGGCGCGCACTCGCACTTTCGCGGGCAGCGCTTCGGTGTCGGGCGTCTCGTGCGCCGCTACATCGAGTCCGCGCGGGACGCGCTCGTCGTCCCCGCGTTCAGCGAGACGATCGATACGCCGACCGCGATGGCCGAGACGATGATGCTCGGCCTGCGCCTTCGCGAAGGGGTCGATCGCGGGGCATTCCAGCGACGGCACGGCCCGACACTCGACGCGGCCTATGGCCCGCAGTTGGCCGCGCTCGCGCCGCTCGGTGTGGTACACGACGATGGTGTGCGCCTCCGCCTGACCCCGCGCGGTCGGCTCGTCGCCAACGAAGTCCTCGTACGCTTCCTCCCCGAAACCCCTTCGTAGCCCATGTCGCGTGGAGCCCCATCGCGGCGGCGACCTGTGGATTCTCCAACACCCCTTCCGCTACCTACCATCCGCTTCGCGCCGCCACGCCCTTCCTCGGCGGGCTGGAAGCAAAGAACGATGGTGCCGGCGATCTCGTCGCGTCGGCTCATCAGCACGCGGGCGGGCGCCAGGAGCATCGCCGTGTGCCCATCGTGGCCGCAGGCGTGCATCGTCCCGCTCGTCTGCGAGCGATATTCGACCGCGCTCTCTTCCTCGATCGGCAGGGCGTCCATGTCGCCGCGCAGCAGGAACACCTTGCCCGATCGCTCGCCCTTGATGATCGCCTTAGCGCCGGTGACGGCGATGCCCGTTTGGATCTCGGTGATCCCGAGCAGCCGCAGCCGCTCGACGACGATGCCACTCGTCCGAAACCCTTCCAGGCCGAGTTCCGGGTGCATGTGCAACTCGCGGCGCGTGGCGATCAGTTCCGGTTCCCATTCCCCGATCGCCTCGTGAACCGACATTTGGAACGCGCGCATCGTACCATGCACGCATATTCCCGGCAGACCCGATCCCGATATTTCGGGCGACCCGAACAAGGCCGCTGAACAACTCGCGGCATGAATCTCGCTCATCGTTCGGTACGTATCGATCCGAGGGGGGGTGGTGTGGCCCCGGTATGAGGGGGGCATGCGATGATTGGGATGCTGAAAAACTGCGGTGGTTCGGCGGTCGTCCGCCTGCTGTTCGTGGCCTACTTCGCTTTCGGCCTGGCATTGAGCGCCACGCCGATACGTGCCGCCGAAGATTTTGGTTCGCGCGAGGCGGGTCGACACGTCTACGACCGCGCCGGGGTCTTGAGTGCCGCCGAGGTGAGCGACCTGGAAGCGCGGGCAGTGGCCAATGAGCGTGCCGGTGCGCCGACGATCGTGTATCTGCGCGTGGCCAAGGCCAACGAGGATGATACGTCCAAGGACGCACAAGCACTCATGGACGCCTGGGATGTGCAGTCCAGTTCCGACGCCAAAGACGGTGTCGTGATCTTCCTCAATCTCAAGCCGGATGATACGACGCACGGTCAGGCGGCGATCTGGGTCGGGCAGAGCCAGTCGAGCGCTGGCGGTAAGCTGCCGAAGTACGAACTGGAACGCATCTACAACGACGTGATGCGCCCGCTCCTGAGTGACGGCCAAACTGCCGCCGGTATCGGCGCGGGGTTGTCCGCGCTGACCCAGGATCTCACCGCCGGACCGCCGCCGCCGCCGCCGAGCACCGCCGAACGGATCGGTTCGACCGTGGCTGGTCTGCCGCTGAATATCGTCGGAATCCTCGGCGCGCTCGCGCTCGGCCTGTTCGGCTTGCGGAGCTGGCGCGGAGGCCCGACCCCGGTTCCCCAGGGTGTGCCGACGCTCGCTCGCCCGAGCGACCTCCCGCCGGCCCTGGCCGGAGCATTGGTGACACGCTGACTGACCGTCGCGCCGCTCGCCGAAGCGACGGTGCTCGATCTGGCGCGGCGCGGCATGTTGACACTGCAACCGGAGGGGCAGCGCGAGATCTCGCTCCGCCTCAACACCACCGATACGCCGCGCTCACCCTTCGAGCGTGCCATTTGGGATCGCTTGCGGGAGCAGTCCGACAATGGCGGGGTTGTCGGTGCCAAGGCGTTCAAGAAGCTGGCGCAGCAATGGCCGGGTTTCGAGCAGGCATTGCGCGCCGAGCTGAACCAACGTGGTTGGTTCGATCCGCAGGCGCGGTCGCATCGTGTCCCCCTGTATATCTGGGGTACGGTTGCGTTGGTGGCGATGGGCATCGCGATGATTCCGGCGATCGTGGGACAGCAGCCGTGGGGTATCCTGCCGATCGCACTCCTCGGCACCGTCGGCCTGACGCTGCTGATCCTCGGCTCGGTTTACCCGGCGACAACCGCCGAAGGAGAGCGCGTTGGTGCGTCGTGGCGCGGCTATGCCGACGGACTTAAGGCGGCGGCGCGCGATCGCGCACAGGCACTCGACCTGGAGCAGATCCTCACCGATGCGGCGGCGTTTGGGATCGCCTCGTCCCTCGACCGGCGTATCAAAGAGGCGAGCGCGCAGGGCTTCGCGCCGGCGTGGTTCGCCCGCCAGAACGCGACCGGGAACAGCTCGTTCGCTTTCTATCCGTACTGGATCGTCTTCCATAGTGGTTCGGGCAGTTCCTCTGCCGGGACTTCGGGCGGTGCCGCCTCATCCGGTGGCGCGGGCGCGGGTGGTAGTTTCTGAGACGGTACGTATTCCAACGCGAGCATAAGCAGGGGCGGCACATGCGTGCCGCCCCTGCTTGTTCGAGCGAGAATGCTATTTACTCCACCGCTGCTCAGACTGGATCCGCTCCTCACCCATCGTTCACTGCTCAGTCGTCGTGACCGGCTCGGCCAGCGCCGGGAACGCCGCGTCGTGGACGAGATCGTTGAAGCGCGGGATCGCGCGGTCGAGCACCACGGCGAGTTGCGCCAATTGTGCATCGACCCGCTCGCTGACCGAGGCGAAGACTTCCCGCGCCTGATTCGTCGGTGCGGCGTCCGCCCCGCCGACCACACCGAGCAGCGTAGCGATCTTGACGTTGAGCTTCGAGGGCGCGGTCAATGCATCGCGCGACGATTTCCAGCGTGTCTGGATCAGCGCCTCTTCGATCGTATGCAGCGACGCTTTCAATTCCTCCGCAGCGGAGATGATCGCCTCGCGGTTGCCCTCCTGGCGTGCCCGCGCTTCCCACACCCCCGCCTGCTCGCGGATCGTACGCAGATGTACGATGGCGTCGTTGGTTTCCGAGAGCTTGTCGCGGATTGCCAGGAGGAAGGCGAACTGTTCCTGCAACTCGGCGTCGGTCACGCTGAGGCGCGGGTCTTTTCGTAGCGTGAACGGCTGCGTCCAGCTCGCCTCGCCACAGGTGAGGCGCACTTGATACTCGCCGGGAGGGGCCAGTGGCCCCGTGACACCCGAGGAGCGATAGATCGCGCCCGGCACATCCCGCGCGTCGGGATAGCGCCCCTCCCAGACGAAGCGGTTGAGCCCCGCCTCGGTCGGCAGATAGCGGACCTTCGGTTGTGGCTCTTCACCCTTGCGCTTACCCCGATAGGTGGCGATCTCGCTCCCGGCGCTATCGAGGAAGGTGAGCGCCAGATCGTCCGCGTGTGCCCCATCGAGCTGGTAGTAGACGATCACGCCATCGGGCGGGTTCTTCCCGGCATCGAGGGGGATCGCCTCCTTATCGCCGTTGGGAAGGGTCTGCCAGCGGGCCGCGAAGCCGGTCGTCCCGGCGAGTTGGTACGTCTTGCCGGGACCGGTGCCGCCGCCGAAGCCGCGCGTGGTGCGATAGCGGGTCGTCGGGCGGGGCGGGAAGAGTCTCGCCGCTGCGGCGAGTGCATCCGCACCGCCCTCGCGCACGGGCGTGAGATCGTCCAGGATCCAGAAGCCGCGCCCATGCGTCGCCGCGACGAGATCGCCATCCTTGACGACGAGATCGTGGACCGGCACGACCGGCAGGTTGCGACGCAGCGACTGCCAGGATGCGCCGTCATCGCGCGAGACCCACACCCCGGCCTCGGTCCCGGCGTAGAGGAGGCCGCGCCGCGCCGGATCCTCGCGCAGCACGCGCGCGAAGTCGTCCTCCGGCAGCCCGCCGACGATCTTCTCCCAGTTCTGCCCGTAATCGTGCGTCTTATAAAGGTACGGCGCGAAATCGTCGTGGCGGTGCCGCTCGACCGCCAGGTACGCGGTCGCCGGATCGTGCGGCGAGGGCTCGATGCTGCTCACCAGTGACCAGGTCGGCAGATCGGGCGGGGTGGCCGCGTCCCAGGTCGTGCCGCCATCGCGCGAGAGATGGACCAGTCCGTCATCCGAGCCGGCCCAGAGGAGGCCGCGCACGAGCGGCGACTCGGCGAACGCGAAGATGGTGCAGTAGTAGTCCATGCCGTTGGAGTCGACGGTGATCGGGCCACCGGAAGGGCCGAGTTTGCCCGGATCGTTGCGCGTCAGGTCGGGGCTGACGATCGTCCAACTCCGCCCCTCGTCCCGCGAGCGATGGACGAACTGCGAGGTGATGTAGAGGGTGTCGGGGTCGTGCGGGGAGAGGACGATCGGGAAGGTCCAGTTGAAGCGATACGTGATATCGATCGCGCCCCACCCGGCCCCCTCCTCCGACCAGGCGGCGATGTTCTGCCGCTGGCCGCTCCGCCGATCGTAGCGGGTGATCACCCCCGCGAAGCTCCCGGCGTAGATGATGTTCGGGTCGTCCGGGCGGACCGCGATGTAGCCGCTCTCCCCGCCGCCGATCTCGAAGGTGTCCGCCTGGGTGATCACCGTGTTATCGGAGCGACTCGCCACGCTGATCGTCGTGTTGTCCTGCTGCGCGCCGTAGAGGCGATACGGCGTCTGCGTGTCCACGGTGACGTGATAGAGTTCGGTCGTCGGCTGGTTGTAGATCGTGGACCACGATGCGCCGCCGTTGAAAGAGACGCACGCTCCGCCATCGTTCGCCTCGATCATCCGTTGCGGATTGCGCGGATCGATCCAGATGTCGTGGTGGTCCTCGTGCGGGAAGAAGATCTGGGTGAAGGTATGCCCGCCATCGATCGAGCGCCAGGCGGCGAGATTCATCACCCACACCGTCTCCGGCTCGGTCGGATGCGCGATGACGTGCATGTAGTACCAGGGGCGCTGGCGGACCTCGCCCCCTTCATTGGCGCGCTCCCAGGTTTCGCCCCAGTCGTCCGAGTGGAGCACCGCCCCGGCCCGTGCCTCGACGATCGCCCAGACGCGCCCCGCACGCGCCGGTGACGCGCTGATCCCGATCCGTCCGAGTGGCCCATCGGGGATACCGGGCTTCTCGCTGAGGTCTTCCCAGGTATCGCCGCCATCGAATGAACGGAAGATACCGCTCCCCGGTCCGCCGCTCACCAGTTCGTGCGCGCGGTGAACGCCTTCCCAGAAAGCCGCGTAGATGATCCGGGGATTCGTCGCATCGATCGAGAGATCGACCGCGCCCGCCGCTTCGCCGCGACTGAGCAACTGCGCCCAAGTCTTGCCACCATCGACCGAGCGATAGACGCCGCGCTCCTGGTTGGGGCCGTGCGCGTGGCCGAGCGCCGCGACGTAGACGAGATCGGGATTCGTGGGATGGATGCGGATCTTGCCGATATTGCGCGTCTCGGCCAGCCCGCAATGTATCCAGGTACGCCCGCCATCGAACGACTTGTAGACCCCATCGCCGTGCGACACGCTGCTGCGGATTGTCGTCTCGCCCATCCCCGCATAGATGATGTTCGGGTCACTCTCCGCGACCGCCAGCGCCCCCACCGAGGCGCGCGCGAAGAAGCCATCGGAGATATTTTCCCAATAGGTGCCGCCATCGGTCGTGCGCCAGACACCGCCACCGGTGGACCCCATATAGAAGGTCGCCTGCTCGGTCGGGTGACCGGCGACCGCGACGACGCGACCGCCGCGGAATGGGCCGACGTGGCGCCAGGTGAGCGCGGCGGTCGCCAGATCGTGTGTCGAAGCCATTGCGTATTCTCCTAACCGATTGATGGCATGTGCCTACACCCCTATCCTACCGTAGGTTGCCGATCGACGGAATCAGTGCCTACTTTTCCATGATCGAATGAAACGAGACTTACGTATAACTATAGGGATATGTCGTGTCGCCTTGTCGGCAATGGCGCGTTGCAATGGTATACTCAGCCGTATCGCGCCATTCAGCCTCACCCATGCTCGCTGCGCGTCGTCGCGCGCCAGGTCAAAACGGAGAAATACGCTATGTTCGGCATCGGAGCCCAGGAAATCATCGTCATCCTCATCGTCGCCCTCATCGTTGTCGGGCCGCAACGGCTCCCCGAAGTGGCCGGACAGGTCGCCAAGGCCATCCGCGATTTTCGCCGAATGTCCGATGAGTTGACCGGTGAATTTTCCCGTAACCTCTCGCTCGATGACGATAAGAAGCCGAATCCGCTGCTCACCGATGAGGTGATCACCGCGTCCTCGACACCGGATCAGATCGGCGCGTCGATCGCGCAGTCGCTCCGCGTCGAGACGATCCCCAACGAGACGGTCACACCCGCCCTTCCGGCTACCGACGAGACGCTTGCCGCGAGCGCCGAATCGAACGATGCAAGCAATACCGAGCACACTGCCCTCAATGAAGACACGGTGATCAGCCTCGCCCCCGTTGCCACCAAGAGTGCGCCGCTCATCGGCGTCTCGGCGCTGGATAGCGGAGCGACCTACGTCGGGGCGACCTATCCGGCGAAGATACCGCCCGCGCCGAGCGATTATGTCTACGAGCCGAGCGCCGTACCCGAGCACACGTCACCGGCGCTCGACGCCGAACCGCTGCCAACCGGTGAGGCCGCTGTGGTACACGCGCAGAATGGTATCTCCGACGCCTGGGATGCGGTGATCAGCACCGAGGCGACCGCCAGCCCGGTCGTCGCCGAGGTAGCGAACGTCGATGAGCGTAAGCCCGATATCAGCGGAGCGTTCGCCTACGTCCCGCCGGTCCGCGAGCCGATCGACCCACAAGCAGAATTGACGATCCGCGAGAAGATCGAGGCCCAGGTGGCGGCGGAAGCCTTCCGCGAGCGCCGCCGGATCGCCAGCTACCAGCGCCGCCCCAAGCGCAGCTAAGGTTCGCCCGATGGCGATGCAAAACCGCCGGGCGCATCGCCGTCCGTGGCATGTCATCGCGCTCGTCACCCTCCCACTCGCCCTTGGCGGTTGCCTTGCGCGCGAACCGGACCTCCTTGCGTCCGAAACCAACGCCGTCGCGACGGTTCCCACGCGCTTCTTCACCGCCACCGTCGCGGCGCTCCCGCCGTCAGCGCCGCCCCAAGGGCGCTACACGCTCGGTGCCCTCACCGGCCTCGACACTGCGGACCCGGCCAACACCTATGCGACCGCCCTCCTCCAACCAGAAACCAGGGGTCTCCGTCTGACGCTGCGCGTGGATGGGCTGAGCACGCCCACACCACCCCCGGTGAACTATGAATTGGTGACCGCCAGCGGCGTCTTTCGCCCGCTCGCCGATGGTGAATGGGATCGCGCCACCGCGCAGGGCAACGCCTGGTCCGCCTCGGGCACGCTGATCTTTCTCGTCCCACGCGAAGTGCATGCAGGCCAGCTCGAGATCGTCGACTATTACTATCCACAAGTCCGCCCCGAGTTGCAGGCGACGCCCGGCCCCCCCACGCCGCTGGTCCGGCGCACCCTGGCAACGTTTGCCCTCGATCGGCTCCCCTGAGCGCGAACAACAACCCCAGTTCGCCGCGCGATCGACGCCTCCGCTCGCTTCCCGCACATCGACAGGTGATCGCCGTCGGGACGCACAGCAAAGGGCCACGACCTTCGCCGCGACCCCACCGAAGAGAATAGCGCTGTTATCCCTGATGAATAAGGCACCAGTGCGCGGCCACGCCGATCGAGCTACTCGTCAACGGTGATGGGTCGCCTGGCGGCGCTAGTCACGCGACATCCTGAAGCATGACGTCGATCGGCTCGGGTGCTGCTGGCCCGGCGAAGAATGACCCCGGGCACGCGCCGGGACTCACCGGCACCAGCATGCGGGCCACCGCGCGGGTGGTATTGCGGAACGAACGGGCAGTACCATGTGGGATGAAGACGTGGCTCCCTGGCCCGAGCGCGGAACGCATGCCATCGATCGCAGCCATCGATCGCAAAGGTATAGGCGCCTTCGAGGATGAAGAACGACTCGTCCGCCCCCAACTGCTGGTAAGAGGAGAGCGCACCGCCGGGGGGCGTTTGCCTCCCCGCCAACACCCGCACGCCTCTTCACCAGCACCCGATGCCCAGCGACGCAATAGCTGTTGCCAGCGCTGATCGTCATCGTCCGTTGGGTCAGAGTGACGCTCGCCATGCTCATAACTCCTACCAGACCAGTCATCGCCATCGCCCGCTGCATCCGTACGCATGGTGTGCGCCGCTGCCGAGGCCCGCACCACTCATAGTACCCGCACACTTTGTGCGGGTACTGTCCCACACCGGTCCTGTACGCTCAGCGCCGAGCCAACGTACGCTACCATTGCTAGCCAAACCGCAGGCACACAAAAGGGGGTGCTGCCAAACCGCAGGCACAATAAGAGGGGGGCGACAAGCGATGACCCTGATGGAACCACTGAGCACACCCAGCATTGCCCTAACCGCCCCGGACGAGCTCGCGGTGTGCGACGAGTATCCTGTCAGCCTCGACCTGAACGACCAGCGCGTCGTCACGCTCCTCTGCACCCCGCGCGACCTCGGCGAGCTGGCCGTTGGTTGGCTCTATTGCGAGGGGCTGATCGAGGGTGTCGACGAATTAGCGGCGGTCGGCGCGTGCGACGAGCTGAGCCGCGTGCACATCTTCACGGACACGACACGCCCGCTCGTGCAATCGGAATGGCGCAGAGTTATCACCAGCGGCTGCGGTTCCGGCCACGCCATCGACCCGGAAGAACTCTCGACGCTGCCGCGCGTGACGAGCGATTTCAGCTTCCCCTTACCACGCCTCGAAGCCCTCATGCGCGAGATCGCGCTTGGCGGGCCGATTAAGCGCGCGGTCGGCGGGGTCCATTCGGCGGCGCTGATCGATGAGGGCGGCATCCTTGCCCATTACGAGGATGTCGGACGGCACAATGCGGTCGATAAATGTATCGGACGCGCGCTCCTCACCGGGCTCGATTTGAACCGCGTCGTCCTCTGTGCCACCGGGCGCGTCTCCTCGGAGATGGCCTTCAAGGCGTCGCGCTGCGGCATCCCGATCATCGCCTCGCTGAACAGCACGACCAGCCTCGCGGTCGAACTCGCCCGCCACGTCGGCGTCACGATCGTCGCCAAGGCGATCGGGCGCAAGCGCCTCATCTACACGCGCCCGGACCGTATCATCGGGGCCTCGCGCAACGATCGTGCGGAAGACTGACGCGCCCCACCGCCCAACAAGCGCCCCCTTTCAGGCTATACTCCCGCCAGTCGGGATGAAGCCGACGCAAGGGAGGGAACATGTTGCACAGTATCGACCATATTGTCGTTTTGGTGGGCGACCTGGCCGCGGCCTCGGCGGACTGGACCCGCGCCGGCCTCACCGTCACCCCCGGAGGCACGCACGCGGCGGGACTCACGCATAATGCACTCGTCACCTTCGCCGATGGCAGTTACTTCGAGCTGATCGCGTTCTTCCACCCGGAGGAACGGCAAGAACATCGCTGGTGGTCACGGGTCGCCGACGGCGAGGGGTTGATCGACTATGCGCTCCTCTCGGACGACCTGACGAATGATGCCAGCGCGGCGCGCGGTCGCGGCCTGGAGATGAACGGACCGGAGGATGGCGGGCGGCAACGCCCTGACGGCCAGCGCCTCGAATGGAAATCGATGATGCTGGGGCGTGGCATCGGCGAACCGACACTCCCCTTCGTCATCGAAGATGTGACCCCACGCGAGCTGCGCGTACCGGGGGGGAGTGCGACGCAACACCCACTTGGCGTCACCGGGATCGCGGGGCTGATACTCGTGACCGACAACGTGGAAGAGGCCGCCACCGCCATGACCTCCCTCCTGGGGACACCGGGCGAGGACGTGGTCGTAGATGAGGGAGCAATGCTCCGTTTCGCCCTGGGTGAGCAGTGGATCGCCCTCCTCCAACCGGGCGATGATCAAAGCGACGCCGGGCAATATCTCCGCAGGCGCGGCGACGGTCCGTATGAGGTGACGCTGCGCGGACCCGCAGGGGACGAGGGGGCGGAGCCCGTGCGCTTACCACTCGACCAGACACACAGCGTGCGCTTGCGCGTCGCCCTCTGAGCGTACCGCCCATGCGGCGGCTGGCCTGCTTATGGCACAGCCCCTGCATCATGAACAGCATTGGCGATGTGCCAGACGACTACTGTGGGAGGAAGGAAAGATATGGAAGAACAAAATCCGATGATGCAGGGAAATAGCACCGTGGCGGCGACGCAGATCAAAGAACACATGCCGGTGATCTGCTCGGCGGGCGACCAGTTCGCCACCGTCGATCATCTGGATAAGGGGAATAGCATCAAGCTGACGGAGGATGAACAGGGCCAGCACCATTGGATCCCACTCGGCTGGGTTTCGCGCGTGGACGAGCATGTCCACATCGACCGTCCCGGTGATCAGGCGATGCGCGAGTGGCTGACGACCGCGCCACAGGGCTAACGAACTGCGTGAATACAGCCGGGCGGGGGGCAAAAAACATCCCCGCCCTTCTTCTTGCCGCTCTCAAACATTCCCCACGAGCGCGAGTGGTAGGATCGTACGCTCATCGTCCTCTCGCACTACCTCGAAGAAATCCGCTTGCCCTGACACCGTATCGTAGGTCGCGAAGGTGACCGGGCCATCGCGCTTACCGCTCGGCTCGTAACCATGCAGTGTACCGGGGTTGATCAGCAACGTATCACCGTGCTGCTCATTCGCACGCAAATGGTCATGGCCGTAGCAGACGAGATCGTATTCCCCTGATAAAGCTTGCCGCGCGATCGTCGGGTAATGGTTGGCGAGTACCCGACGCCCCGCGAATTCGCCGATAAAGAGTTCGCCGTGCAGGGTGATCTGCGGAAAGCGCGCCGCATTCTGCGTGATCCGAAAGAGATCGCCGTCATTGTTCCCGAAGACGATATGGATCGGGCGACCTGCATACCCTTCGCCGATGATACCGATGATGAACGGCGAGCAGAGATCGCCACAGCAGATCAGCGCATCGGTCGCGGCGAGCCCGGCAAGCGCCGCTCGCAGATTCCAGACGTGGTCGTGGCTATCCGAGATAATCCCGAGCCGCATCCGATCCTCCTCGCTTAACCCCAACAACACAACACGCGATGCGATCTATGGCAGAATAGGCACCTACCCTCCGATGCTCGCCTCGCCACCGAACAGCCGCCTGCGGAAGGAGCCTCCATCATGCTTGCCGATGATCTCTGTTTCCTCCCGGCGACCGAACTCGCCACGCGGATTCGCAAGCGAGAACTTTCGGCCATCGAGGTGATGATCGCACATCTCGCACGGATCGACCGCGTCAACCCGCACGTTAACGCCATCGTCACCCTGCTCCCGGAGCAAGCGCTGGCAGGCGCGCGCGACGCCGACGCCGCCCGGGCGCGCGGTGAGACGCTAGGGCCACTGCACGGCCTGCCGATCGCCCACAAGGATCTGGAACTCACGCGCGGCATCCGCACCACCTTCGGCTCGCCCCTCTACCGCGATTTCGTCCCCGAGCGCAGCAGCCTCCTTGTCGAGCGGCTGCAAGGCGCGGGGGCGATCACGATCGGCAAGACGAACACCCCCGAATTCGGTGCGGGCTCGCAAACCTACAATGAGATCTTCGGCGCGACCCACAACCCCTACGACCTGAGCAAGACCTGCGGCGGCAGCAGCGGCGGTGCGGCGGTCGCACTCGCCGCCGGCCTGCTCCCGATCGCCGATGGCAGCGACGTCGGCGGCTCACTCCGCAACCCCGCCGCCTTCTGCAATGTCGTCGGCTTCCGCCCCTCCCCCGGGCGTGTCCCGAGCTATCCGGCCATGATGGCGTGGTGGAACCTCTCGGTCGTGGGGCCGATGGCGCGCACGGTCGGCGACGTGGCACTGATGCTCAGCGCCATCGCCGGACCCGATCGCCGCGTCCCGATCAGCATCCCCGAAGATGGTGCGCGCTTCACCGCGCCCCTCCAGCGCGATTTCTCCGGCACGCGCGTCGCCTGGAGCGCCGACCTCGGCGGGCTACCGATCGATCCGCGTATCGCGGCGGTACACGGCGCGCAACGGGATACCTTCGCCGCCCTGGGTTGCACGCTCGACGACGCCACGCCCGACTTCCGCGACGCCGACGCGATCTTCAAGGGTTGGCGTGCCTGGCGCACCGAAGCGAGCTACGGCGCGTTGATCGCGGAGCATGGCGCGCTTTTCAAGGAGACGATCCGCGATGAGGCGCGCGTGGGCGCACAACTCACCGGGCCACAATTGGCGCGGTTGGAGGTGGCCCGCGCCGCCCTCTACGAGCGAGTCTGCACGTTCCTGGATACCTACGAGTTCCTGATCTGCCCCGTCACCCAGGTGCCACCATTCGATATCCAGCGGCGCTACGTGACGGAGATCAATGGGGAACCGCTGGCCTCGTACATCGACTGGATGCGCTCCTGCTACTTCATCTCGGTGCTCGGCCTCCCGGCCATCTCCGTCCCCTGCGGTTTCACCGCCGACGGGCTCCCGGTCGGGCTCCAGATCGTCGGGCGGCCCCGCGACGACTGGGGGGTGCTGCAACTCGCGCACGCCTTCGAGCAAGCGACCGGGCATTGGCGCTGCCACCCCCCCTTCGCCGCACAGTAAATAATCGTTGGATCGCTCGTTATGGGAGAGAAAGGAAACACGATGGTCACCGCCCCTATCCCCGCCACGACGGCGGAATTGCGCGAACTCGCCGACTTCTTCATGGTAGACAAAGACATCACCTTCCTCAATCACGGCAGCTTCGGGGCCTGCCCGCGTCCGGTCTTCGAGACGTTCCAGAACTGGCAGCGCGAACTGGAACGCCAGCCGGTCGAGTTTCTCGGGCGGCGGATCAAGGGTCTCCTCGCGGATGCCCGCGCCGCGCTCGGTGACTTCGTCGGCACCGACCCGGCCAACGTCGTCTTCGTCCCGAACGTGACCGCCGGATCGAATGCGGTCGCCCGCTCGCTGCGTCTCGAACCGGGCGACGAAATCCTGGCGACCGATCACGAATACGGCGCGGTCGACCGGACCTGGCGCTTCTATTGCGCGCGGAATGGCGCGCGGTACATCAACCAGCCGATCCCCCTGCCCGTCACGACCGCCGAGGATTTCGTGGAGCAGCTCTGGGCCGGGGTGACCCCGCGCACGAAGGTGATCGCGATCAGCCACATCACCTCCTCCACCGCGCTGATCTTCCCGATCGCCGAAGTCTGCCGTCGCGCGCGTGAGGCGGGCATCCTGACGGTGATCGACGGTGCCCACGCCCCCGGCCAGATCGACCTCGATCTCGACGCGCTCGGTGCCGACTTCTACCTCGGCAACTGTCACAAGTGGCTCTGTGCGCCCAAGGGGGCGGGCTTTCTCTTCGTCCGCCCGGAATGTCAGCCGCTCCTCGATCCGCTGATCATCAGCTGGGGCTGGGAAGCCGCACTCCCCGGCCAATCGCGCTTCCTCGATCACTATGAGTGGGTCGGCACCGCCGATCCGGCGGCGTATCTGAGCGTCCCGGCGGCGATCGCCTTCCAGCGCGAGCACGACTGGACGCGCGTACGCGCCGCCTGTCACGCGCTGGCCGGGGAGGCCCGCGAGCGGATCGGCGCGCTCACCGGGCTGCCGCAGATCGCGCCCGACTCATCCGAGTGGTGGGGGCAGATGTGCCTCATTCGTATCCCGAACACCACACCGCCTGACGTGAAAGAGCGGTTGTGGGACGATTACACGATCGAAATCCCCCTCTCAGGGCTTAGAGAGCATCGTGGCGTTCGTATCTCCATCCAGGCGTATAACCGGCGCGAGGATGTCGATCGCCTCTGCGACGCCCTCGCCGTATTGCTCTAGCAGACGGAGCGGGCCGGTCAGGACATACATAGCGGTCCGCGCGGCGACATTGCCGCGTGGACGACACTCCGCGCCGCGCGACCCTGCACCACGCTATACGCGCCCTACTTGCACCAGGCAACCACCACTCAACCAGGTGACACCGACGTACACGCGAGGAGGAACCGATGTCCGGCGCTGATGCCTTCGCCGACGGGATGGGATCGATCGCCGCGCTCGCCCGGGCGCAAGCAGACGGCACGCTCAGCGCGGCGATCCTCGTCGAGCGCTATCTGGAACGGATCGCGCGCCTGGATCATCAGACCAGGGCGGTCATCGAGATCAACCCGGAGGCGCGCGAACTCGCCGTGGTGCTCGACCGCGAGCGCGTGGCGGGGCAAGTGCGCGGCCCCCTGCATGGTATCCCGATCCTGATCAAGGACAATATCGACACGGCGGATCGGATGCAGACGACCGCCGGCTCGCTCGCCCTTGTCGGGCCGTCGGCGCCCCGGGATGCCGGTGTGGTCGCCCGACTGCGCGCCGGTGGCGCGCTGCTGCTCGGCAAGGCCAATCTCAGCGAGTGGGCGAACTATCGCTCCACGCGCTCATCGAGCGGCTGGAGCGGACGCGGACGACAGACCCGTAACCCCCACGCCCTCGATCGCACCCCCTCCGGCTCAAGCTCCGGCTCGGCGGTCGCCGCCGCCGCCGGATTCGCCGCCGCCACCCTCGGCACCGAAACCGGCGGCTCGATCGTCTCTCCTGCTGGCGCGTGCGGAGTCGTCGGCATCAAACCGACGGTCGGGCTGACGAGCCGCGCCGGGGTCATCCCGATCGCCCATAGCCAGGACACCGTCGGCCCGCTGGCGCGCAGCGTGGCCGATGCCGCAGCGCTGCTCACTGTCATCGCCGGACCAGACCCGCGCGACCCGGCGACCCGCGATCGTCCCGCTTCCCAACCGCTCGATTACACCACCTTTCTCGATGCCGATGCGCTACGTGGCGCGCGGATCGGCGTGGCGCGCGACCCGTATGTCGGCAACAGCGAGCACAGCGCCGCCGTCTTCGAGGCCGCCCTCGCCACGCTGCGCGCCGCCGGGGCAACGCTGATCGATCCGGCCAATATCCCCACGGGCGACGCGATCGCCAAGCGCTCGACCACCGTCCTCGATTACGAATTCAAGGCCGACCTCAATGCCTATCTCGCCACTCGCCCCGACCTCGCGGTCCACTCCCTCGCCGACATCATCGCCTTCAATATCGCTCACGCGGCCGAAGAACTCCCCTATTTCCGGCAGGAGATCCTCGAACGCGCGCAGGCGTGCGGGCCACTCACCGATGCCGTCTATCTGGAGACGCTGGCACGGAACCGCCGCCTCTCGCGCGAGGAGGGGATCGACGCTGTCCTGCGGGAACACCACCTCGACGCCCTGGTCGCCCCAACCAATACGCCCGCGTCCACCATCGATCAACTCACCGGCACGCGGTCCCTGAGCGATTCCTCCTCGCCCGCCGCGCTGGCGGGCTATCCGCTCGTGACCGTCCCCGCCGGTCAGGTCTTCGGCCTGCCGCTCAATATCACGTTCATGGGCACCGCCTGGAGCGAACCGACCCTGATCCGCCTCGCCTATGCCTTCGAGCAAGCCGCGCACGCCCGGCGACAGCCACAATTCTTACCGACTATCGCGTTGCCCTAAACCCAGCCAACCGCCGACGGCCTTTCCAGCGCGCGCATAGCCGGGAGGATACGGCGATTCGCTCGCTAGCGATATGTCCCCTTCCGCTGCAGGGGGATGGCTGGCACAGAACTTGCCACTAGCCCCTTGCTCGGGGCATGCCCACGGTGGAATGTCTCTCACCGTATCTTCATCGAAAGGACATCAGCACAATGGCCAAGAATGCGACCGACACCGCAAAGGACGCGCAGGACACCTACTTCTCCTTCACCAATGATGTGCCTGAGCAGGTCTGGTATTGGGCCGCGATGGGTTCGATCGCCGCATCGTTGATGTTCAAACTGAGCGGCAAGGATAACTGGGCGCTGTTCGTCGGCCAGTGGCCGCCGACCTTCCTGATCCTGGCCGTCTTCCACAAGGTGCTGCGCCCCAAGAGCTAACGCGCGACACCGACGATCGCAGAGCAAGGGGCGAGGGATGTTGATCCCTCGCCCCTTTCCTGTTCATTGGATCGCTACTCGGCGACCTCGTCCGCCCAGCCCTCCTGCGGAGCGGCCACCGCTGTGGGGTGCCCCACGCCCCGCAGATACTCCGCGAAGCGGTGCAGCGCGTCCTCCCACCCCACCTTCTGGCCTTCCCGCGCGGACTCCGCCACGCGGAACGCGGCGGCGCGCACGAAGATATCCGCCGTCCGATCGCCGGGGAACGAGCGATTGAGCCGCAGGGCGCGGATCCGTTTCGCTTGTGGGCGGAAAACCTTCGCGTACCAGCGTTCCGCCGCCTCGCGCCGTGCCATGTCCGGCAGATGGCGGCGGTTCCAGGCGGCGATCATCGTCTGCAATTGGCCATACGTCTCCGGGTTGGACGCCCCGATCCGCGTCAGCCCGGTTGCGCGCTCGAAGGCCCGTCGCGCGACGAAACCGCGTTGTGCCTCGGGATCGTTGACCGGCACGAACTCGGTGACATTCGCCTCGATGTCGTCCTGTCCGAGTTCTTTCGCGGCGGCCACCCGCCGATGCCCATCGAGGACGTAATAGCCATAGCCGAGCTTGTAGAGATCGATCGGCGACAAGACGATCGGCTCATCGTTCATCGTCCCCGCGCTGATACCGCGCACGCCACCGTAGCGCTGCTCCTCCGAGGTCGACCGCCGCACCGGGCGAAAGTCCGGCCCTAACTCCCCGGCTTTCCCCACGCTGCCGATGATCCGCGCCAACGCCACGGTCCGCAGGCCGAGCATCCGCGGGACGAGCAGGCCCGCGCGCGTCGCCTCGTCGGTGAACGAGCGGATCGCCGGTGCAGCCCCCGCCATCTCCATCGTCGGACGCACCAGGAGTACCGGACAGGTCGCGCCGCGCGTGATAGCGGCGGCGAAGTCGTTCTGGGTCAGACGCGCCAGACCTGGGCGCACGCTGCTGCCGATGATCATCAGGCTCACCGCATTCTCCGCCGCGACCGCCAGGATCGTCGCGACGACCGCCCCCTCGCGCACGATCGTCTGGACACGCACCCCGGCGGTACGCAGCTGCGTGGCGATGACGTCCAGATACGCGCGCGCGGTCGCCTCGGCGGCGGAAGGGACTTCGAGGGTATTGTCGGGAGCCGCCAGGCGACGCACCGCGCGGCGATCTTCCAGCGCGGCCAAGGTCGGGTTGCGCGGCAAGACGTGGAGCAGCAGCACCTCCGCGCCCAGCGCCCTGGCATAGCCTCCCGCAACGGGTATCTTCGCCTCGCCCGGCGCGGTCAGATCAACGGGGACCAGGATTTTTGTTGGCATCGACATCGCCCCCTATCGGTATGGCGCTCGACCCGATCGTAGACCTTACAGCACCATCACAGCACCATCGATGCCGCCACGGCATGCGACATGGCGACCATTCATCCCTCCACCCACTGTGCTAAAATGGCGTCGCCAATGTCTACCCGCTTGCACCACAAGCGCCGTATTCGTTCGGTCGTTCACCGATAGCGAACGCAGGTAGCGGAGGATTTGTTGCCTATCACGATAACCCAGGCGCTCGACCTACCCGTGGCCGTGGTGCTGCTCATGTTCATCCCCATCGGCCTCTGGCGCGGTGCCCTCCGCGAGTGGGTTGCCTGTGCGGGCATCGCCCTCGGTATCCTGCTCGCCGAGGCCGCCGGGACACGGTGGGGCGAGAGTTTCGCACAGCTCACGAACATGGATCCCAAGCTCGGCAGCTTCGCCGTAGCGACCGGATTCTTCCTCGCCTCCGCGCTGCTGATCGGGTACGGTGGCGGCCTGGCGCTGCCCTATCGGCCCGACCTCTCGTGGTCCAACCGTGGGCTCGGTGCCCTGCTCGGCCTGGGCAACGGTTTCCTGATCATCGGTGGCCTGCTGCGGCTGATGCAAGAGCGCCTCTTCGATGGCCGGAGCAATTCCCCGCTGCACACGGCGGCGTTCGCCGCGTTCCTGATCGACACCTCGATCGCCTGGGTCTATCTCGGCCTGTTCCTCAGCTTGCTGCTCTGCGTCATCCTCGGCCTTGTCCGGCGCTTCAGCGATGGCACACCCCTCCTGGAAGAGTATAGCCCGGTCTATCAGGTTACCCCCCAGGGCGATTGGGCGAGCGCCCCGACCACCCCGGCCCAGGAAACCCAGGTGCTGCGGCTGGTCACCGCCCCGGTTACCGCGACAGCCAAGGCACCCGCCAGCGAGCACGTCCCACCGCCAGCAGGCACCAAACAAGCGGCACCGCAGGTCGCCAATCTCGATCGGCCAACGCCACGCCCGGCGACAACCACGCCAGCACCGCGTGCGGCGCGCGATCGCGACACCGAGCGGGCACCGCTCATCATCGAACAACCCCGCAAGAACGATAGTCCCACGCTGATCCCCTGCCCCGCTGCTGCGGCCAACACCCCGACCGAGACGCGCCAGCAGCGCGACGTTGCCTCGCCAGAGTCGTCAGCGCCCAGAACAACGTGCCCCATCTGTAGCGCCCCGCTCGCGGAGCAGGCACATTTCTGTAGCAATTGCGGACATACCACCGGCGCGGCGGAGCGGCGACAGATCGCCCGGCAACGCTGAAGTCGTGTCGCCCCGGCGGGGCGGAGGGACGAAGAGCGATGGAAACGCCCATCACCGATCACACCGCCGCTAGCGCCACGCGCAGGCTCGCCCTGCTCACCGCCGGACTCACCCTCCAGGACCCTGGCCTGCCGGACGCGGCGATCGTACAACGCGCGGTCGACCTCCTCGCGCAGCATTGTGCGGGCGTCGCCTGGTTCTGCCCGCCCAACGATGCGCGCGCAGCGGCCTGTGCTTTCGCCCCAACCCTCACCGCTCAGCAACGCCAGCGCCTCACGCCGCAGACACTCGCCGATTTCCTGGCGCACAGCAGCGCGCCCGGTGCCACGATCGCGCCGCCGGTGCCGGTCGAGGGCGACATCGCTGCCGACACCGCCCTCGGCGCGGGCGGGCTGCGCGGGTGGTGCCGCATTCCGCTCGGCGGGCGCAAAGGGTCGCGCGGTGCCCTGCTCGTCGCGAGCACCCTGCCGCGCGATGACACCACGCTCGCTGGCCTGCGCGATTTCGGGCAACAATTGGCCTTCGCCCTCGACTCCGCGCAACTCGCCGCGCAGGAGGCCCGCCGCGATCGCGCCGGCGAGCTGCTCCTCGGCGTCGAGACGCAGCTCGGCAAGTACCACGACGACATCGATCTCCTCACGCTGGCCTTCACCACGCTGATCGAACGTATCGGGCGTACGCTGCACAGCAGCACCGCCCTCTTCCTCGTCGGGCGCGACGATCCGGCCCTGACCCTGGCCGCGTTCTACTATCCCGATATCGCGGAGCGCGAGAATCGGCGCGCCCGCATCATGGATACCCTCCCGCGCGTCGGCGTCGGCGTCATCGGCGCGGTCGCGCTCGATGGCGCGTCACGCCTCTTCTCCGACCTCCGCAACGAACGCACCGACATCACCGACGCCGACGCGACCTTCGAGGCGACCTCCTGGCTCTGCGTGCCGCTGCGCGAAGGACCGCGCACCTTCGGCGTCCTCACACTCGGTCGCGCGACGGCACAGCATCTGGACAAGGTCGATCTCACCCTGATCGATCTGATCGCGGGCCGCTGCGCCGCGACCCTGGCCCAGGCGAGTTGGGCGCAACTCGCCACGACCTGCCGCGCCCTCCTCGCGGAAACCTCCGAACCGGCGTTCATCCTCAACAGCGGCGGCAACATCATCGCCGCCAATGCCGCGCTAGCCAGCCTCCTCGGCTACACCACCGCGCAACTCCGCGAGCGGCATATCGGCGACATTCTGGCCCCGGAGCAGCGCACGGATATCCTGGAACATCTCGCCAGGCAGATCCTCAGTCACCACGCGGGCGACAAGGCCGAGTGGACCCTTTTGCACGCGAATGGCGGGCGCGGCTTCTTCGAGATCCGCACCCAGCCCTTCCGGCAACTCGGGCAGCCGGTCGAGATCTACTGCATCGGGCGCGATCTCACCGCGCAGCAGCGGGAACAGCGCGCGCTGGAACGGCAAGGGACGGATCTGGCGACCCTCCACCTCGCGGGACTCTCCCTGGCCGACGCCCTCGAACCGACGGAGATCGGCCACGCCTTCCTCGGCGCGCTCCGTACGGCGATCCCGTGCGACGAGGTCACGTTGTACGCCAGCGAAGCCGGGATGATGACCCCCGAGTTGACCCTGCAACAGACCCGGGCGGGCGGGCTCCCCGCGCCACGGTTCCCGCACGGCCATCAACTGATCGAATGGAGCATCGCGCACGCCCAATCGGTCCTCCTCAATGAGTCCTCACGCGATGCGGCCTTTGCGGCACTCGCCAGCGAACCGGTGCGTCACCTCCTGATCGTCCCGCTGCTCGCCGGTGGGCAGGTACGCGGCAGCGTCATCCTACGCCGCCAACTCGGCGAGCCCTTCACCCTCGATGATCTCCGGCTGGTCGAAGCCCTCGCCGCGCAAGTCGCCCTCACCCTGCACAACGCGCGCTTGAATGCCGAGAATAGCGGCGCAACCACCGATCTCCGCACCGTGTTGGAAAGTATCCAGCAAGGGGTCATCATGACCGATCCGGCGGGGCGGATTCGCTTCGCCAATCAGCGGGTCGGCGCGATGATCGGCACGGACATCCACGCGAACATCGGCGTGCATCTCCTCGATCTGGACGAGCGAACGCTGATTCCCCAGGTACGCAATCCGAAAGGGCTCCTCGCGCAATTGGCCTGGCTCCACGATCACCCCGAAGAATCCTCCACCGAGGAGATCACGCTGGTCCGTACGAGCGGGCGGATCTTCGAGCGCTATACCGGCCCGATGCGCCACCCCGATAGTGGCACGCTGGTCGGGCGCCTGATTGTCTACACCGATGTCACCGAGGGGCGCCAACTGGAACACGCGAAGGATGAATTCCTGGCAGCCGCCAGCCATGAATTGAAGACCCCGCTCACCACCCTCGGCGGCTATCTGGAAATGCTGGAACGACAGGTCATGCGCCCCGACGGGGCGGACCCGGGTCGCCTGCGGCGCTATGTCGGCGCGGCGCGCGGCGAACTGGGACGCCTGCGCCGCCTCAGCGACGATCTCTTGGAAGTGACGCGCATCGAGGCCGGACGACTCACCATGCAGTTCCAATGGACCGATCTCACCGCGACGATCACCGAGACAGTCGAGCGTTTCATCCGCCGACCCGGACTCGAAGCGCGCGGTCACCGCCTGATCTGCCAGATCGATGCGACGCTGCCCGCGCTGCACGATCCGCTCCGCATCGGGCAGATCGTCACGAATCTGCTGGAGAACGCGCTGAAGTATTCGCCGGACGGGGGTGAGGTATGCATCAGCGCCGCGCGCCACGCTGAGGAGATCGTCTTCAGCGTGCGCGACAGCGGTATCGGTATCCCGCCCGACGAGCGCGAACGCCTCTTCCTCCCGTTCTATCGCACCACCAATGCCTCGGCGGGCAGCCCGGAGGGACTCGGCCTGGGATTATATATCAGTCGCGGCATCGTGGAAGGACATGGCGGGCGCATCTGGCCCGAACCGGCGCTGCCGCGTGGCAGCGTCTTCAACGTGGCCCTACCGATCAATGGCCCCGCACATGCGAACAATCGCACCGTATAGCACGAAAAAGCGAGAGGGACGCTACCCTAAGGGTAGCGCCCCTCTCGCGGGAAAAGCGCTAGCGCGCACGACCCGGGCGCGTCGGCGGCGGGCCGGCATCGGCGTTGCTCGGGTTGAACAGCAGGCGCCAGAAGGGATTGCTTGTGTCGATCCCCTTCTTCTTGGCCTTGGCCTTTTGCTTCTTCAGGCGATGCTTCTCGTTGACACGGCGCTTGGCCGCATTCGCCGCCGGCACGTTCTTCCTCCTCAATCATTCCGCAGTGGGCAAACCACCTGACCGACCACGTCGGCATTTCGGCCTTATTGTACCCGCTACAGCGATCTACCGCCAGTCACGGCGCGTGGCAAGCGCCTTGCAATGCGGAATTCGTTGCGCCGGAGCGTCCACCCGGCCAGAGTGTGGGCCGATACGCGCGCCCTGCGGAGGAATCGATGTCGGAACCAACCAACTCCCCGTATCCCCCCATCGGCGACTATGCGCTGCTCAGCGATTGCCACGCCGCCGCGCTCGTATCGCGCACCGGTTCGATCGACTGGTGTTGCCTCCCCCGCTTCGACCAGGGGAGTTGCTTCGGGCGACTCCTCGACTGGCACAAAGGAGGCTACTGCTCGATCGTGGCCGAGGGTGAGGGGTATCACACCTACCGTCGTTATGTCGACAACACCCTCGTCCTGGAAACCACGCTCCGCACCAATGGCGGCGAGGCCCGCCTCCTCGACTGTTTCGCGATGCGCGCGGGGGGCAAACTCGCCCCCTATCTCCAGATCATCCGCATCGTCGAAGGGGTGCGCGGCAAGGTCGATCTGACGCTGCACGTCGCGCCACGCTTCGATTATGGCGCGCTTCGTCCGTGGATCCGCCACGAGGATGTCCGCCTCTTCAGCGCCATCGGCGGCGACGACGCGCTCGTCATCTACTCCGATGCCGATCTGAAACTGGAGGGCCGACACGACCTGACAGCACGGTTCACCGTCCGCGCCGGGGAGCGCGTACGCACCACGATCGCCTACGCCGATCCCGCAGCGCTCGACCGCGACCGCCCGGTCACCCTCGATGCCCACGAGATCGACGCGCGCTTCGAGACCACGCTCGCCTGGTGGCGCGATTGGGCCGCGCAGGCAAGGCTCGAAGGGCCGGACGGCCCGGCGGCGATCCGCTCGGCCATCACCCTCAAGGCGCTCACCCATGCCCCCTCCGGCGCGATCATCGCCGCCCCGACGACCTCCCTGCCGGAGCAACCGGGGGGGGGGCGCAACTGGGACTATCGCTACAGTTGGATCCGCGACTCCGCCCTCAGCGTCCGCTCCCTGACCGATATCGGCTGCGTCGCCGAGGCCGACGGCTTTCGCCGCTTCATCCAGCGCAGCGCCGCCGGGGCCGCCGATAGCTTACAGATCATGTACGGGCCGGGGGGCGAGCGGACGCTGACCGAGATCGAACTGCCCCACCTGGAAGGCTATCGCGGCGCACGCCCGGTACGGGTCGGGAATGGCGCGGCCCAGCAGATGCAACTCGACGCCTACGGCGAACTCCTCGACCTTAGCTGGCGCTGGTTCCAGCGCGGCCATTCGATCGACGACGACTACTGGCGCTTCCTCCTCGACCTGGTGGACATGGCGGCGGAGCGCTGGCAAGAGGCCGATCGCGGCATCTGGGAGATCCGGGGGAAGCCGCAACACTTCGTCCATTCCAAGGTGTACTGCTGGGCGGCGCTGGATCGTGGCATCCGCCTCGCCGAGGCGGGCCTACGGCAGGCTCCGCTACGCCGCTGGAAGACCACCCGCACGGCGATTCGCGCGGCGATCGAGCGCGATGGCTACGACGAGGAGCGCGGCATCTTCGTGCAGGCGTTCGGCTCCAAGGCGCTCGATGCGGCCCTCCTGCTCCTGCCGAGCGTCGATTTCGTGACCTACGACGACGAGCGGATGATCCGCACGACTGCGGCGATCCAGGGAGAGTTGCTGCAAGACAGCATGCTCCTCCGCTACCGCGTGGACAAGACCGATGACGGTTTAGCGGGCGATGAAGGGGTCTTCCTGGCCTGTTCCTTCTGGCTCGTGGAATGTCTCGCCCATCAGGGACAGCTGGAGGAGGCGCGACACCTCTTCGACCGCATCTCCGCGACGGGCAACGATCTCGGCCTCTTCGCCGAAGAATGGGATCCGCGCACCGGCGAGATGCTCGGGAACTTCCCGCAAGGTCTGACGCACCTCTCCCACATCGCGGCGGCGGTCGCCATCGCCGCGCGGCAAGGGTATACCATCAAGGCCGAAGGGTGAGTCGTCGCGGTCGCCCGTTCCGTACGCCATGCTCACCGGACCGTGGTGGTCACGGCGGGTGTGGGCACGGGCGCGAGCGGTGGCGCGACATGCGGATGCCAGAGCAGTCCGAGCAGCAGCGCGAAGAGGATGATCAGGAGGGCGTAACGCAGCAACCGTCCCACGGTGAATACGTCCGTCATCGGGCGGGCGACGACGGGCGGCACGGCCAGCCACTCGATGTCGATCGGCCCGCCACCCGCCCGGTGTGTACCGCGCGCCGCGACCGGGCGAGTCACGCCCGATGGCGCAGAACGCGCCGGGGTGGCCGGGGCGGGGTGGGAGCCGACGAGCGCTCGCCGTCGCCACCGATCGTATGCCACACGCCGTTCGCGGTCACCGAGGCTGTGGTGGGCGCGATTGATCGCCTTCAAGCGCTCTTCCGCCGCGCACCGCTCCTCCGCCGTGGCCTGGCGGAGGAGATCGGGGTGTGAGGCACGGGCGAGTCGCCGATACGCCCGTTCGATCTCCGCACCGCTCGCCGTCGGGGCCACCCCGAGGATCGCGTAGAAGTCCTCGTTCATGCGGCGCGCACGCTCATGCCACGCACCTCATCCCTCGTCGGCGTGGGGCTCGGCGATCTCGACCAGTTCGGTCAGGACGCCGCCGCAAGCACTCGGGTGGAGGAACGCCACCCGCCAGCCCGCGTGCAGGCCGGGCCGGGCCGTCTCGTCGATCAGCCGGACGCCGTGCGCGCGGCAATGCGCCAGCGCCGCGTCGATAGCGGTCACCTCGTAGCAGACATGGTGCAGTCCCGGCCCACGTTTCGCCAGGGTCCGCGCGATCGGACCCTCGGCGCTCAGCGGCGCGAAGAGCTCGATCGCCCCCCCGCCCCCCTGCAACAGGATGGCGCGGATATCGTGCTCCGGGGCATCGTGCGGTTCGCCGCCGCGCAGCCCCAGCACCTCCCGGTAGAACGGGAGGGTCGCGTCGAGATCCGCCGCCAGGATACCGAGATGATGCAGGCGTCGCACGAGCACCCCTGTGGCCGCGATCATCTTCCCCCCTTAATGCACGGAGCCATTGCCCCGCGCCGATCGGCGTGTTATCGTCCGCACTATCGGCGCATGCCGACGCCGTGCTTCCGGCAACGGTAGCGCCAAGCACCGACGCCGATTGTACACCCGCATCGCGGCATCCGGCCCGGCAGGCAGCCCGGACCAGCCACCCGCACGACGCCCGTTACGGAGGAGGAGCAGTATGGTCGCCACCTGGGACACCGCGACGCTGATGGAGCAGGACATCGCCCACATGCTCCACCCGGTCACCAATCTGCTCCGCCACCGCGAGACCGGCCCGCTGATCATCGCGCGCGGCGAGGGTTCGACCGTGTGGGACACCGACAACAAAGCCTATCTCGATGGCTTCGCCGGGCTCTGGAACGTCAATGTCGGCCACGGGCGGGCGGTGCTCGGCGAGGTGGCGAGCGAGCAGATGACGCGCCTCGCCTTCCAGCCGACTTTCTTCGGCCTCGCCACCCCGCCGACGATCACTCTCGCGACGAAGCTCGCCGCCCTTTATCCGGGCGCGATCAATCACTTCCAATTCACCTCGGGCGGCGCGGAGTCGAACGAGACGGCGATCAAGATCGCGCGGTACTACTGGGCGATCGGCGGACGGCCGAACAAGGTCAAGATCGTCTCCCGGCTGATGGGCTATCACGGGATCGCGCTCGGCGCGCTGGCCGCCACCGGCATCCCCGGTTACTGGCAGGACTTCGGACCGCTCGCGCCCGGCTTCGTCCACGTCAGCGCCCCGCACGCCTACCGCCTCGGTGCGGGCCTCTCGGACGAGGCATTCGTCGCCAAGCTGGTCGCCGAACTCGAAGAGACGATCGCCCGCGAAGGGGCCGACACGATCGCCGCCTTCCTCGGCGAACCGGTGCAAGGGGCCGGTGGCGTGGTGCCGCCCCCGCCCGGCTACTGGCCCGCGATCAAGGCCGTCCTCGATCGCCACGACATCCTGCTGATCGCGGACGAGGTGATCACCGGCTTCGGGCGCACCGGCACGATGTTCGGCGTGGAGAATTACGACGTCCAGCCCGATATCGTCTCCCTCGCCAAGGGGATCACCTCCGGCTACATCCCGCTCGGCGCGGTCGGCGTCAGCGACGCGATCGACGACCGCCTGGCGACCCCCGACCGGATGTTCATGCATGGCTTCACCTATTCCGGCCACCCCGTCGCCTGCGCCGTCGCCCTCCGCAACATCGCGATCATCGAGGAAGAGAATCTCCCCGCCAATGCCGCCGCGCGCGGCGCGGAGTTGCTCGCCGGGCTGCACACGCTCGACAACCACCCACACGTCGGCAACGTGCGCGGCAAGGGGTTGATGGCGATCGTCGAGGTGGCGGCCGACAAGGAGTCGAAGACCGCCTACGCCGCCAGTGCGGGCATCGGCGAGGAATTGCAGGCGGCCACCCGGCGGCGCGGCCTGATCGTCCGCTGCAACGACACCGGCATCGCCGTCTCGCCGCCGCTGATCATCACGGCGAGCGAGGTCGCGCGCCTTGTCGAGGGCATCGGCGCGTCGATCCGCGAGGTGCTGGGACGCTGACCAGGCTGAGCGGGCCGCGAGGTGGGCGAAAGCGAGAGGCGCACGCGATGATCGACAAGCCGGCCATGTACGCCGCCGCCTATGCGGAAGCATTCAAGGAGCGCGGCGTTGCCGAGGCGTATCGCTATCGCCCACCGTACCCGACCGAGACGTGCACCACCCTGGCAGCGTTGAGCAGCGGCAGGCCACGACACTTCCTCGATGTCGGCTGCGGCACCGGCGATCTGGCACGCCCGCTCGCCGCCGCTGCGGATCGGATCGACGCGGTCGATTTTTCCGAGGCGATGCTCGCGTGCGGGAAACGCCTGCCCGGCGGCGACCGACCGAACCTGCGCTGGATCGCAGGGCGGATCGAGGACGTTGCGCTCGCTCCGCCCTACGCCCTGATCGTCGCCGGGGAAAGTTTCCACTGGTTCGATCGGGCGAGTGTGATGCCACGCTTGCGCGCGCTGCTCGCGGATGGCGGCGTCCTGGCGCTGGTGGACGCACGCCGATGCCCGATCCCTGGTCAACGCTCGGGCCGCTCATCGATCGCTACCGGACCGATGGCGGCTACCAACCCTATACCATAGATCGCGGAACTCGTACGACATGGGCTCTTTCGGTTGCCCGACGAGCGACGAACGACCCCAACGCCTTTCGCGCAGCCACTCGCGGAGCGGCTTCTCTCGGGAACGAATGGGGGCGGCTCGCGCGGCGGCGTTCGATCGCGAAGCCTATGAGCACCTGAGCCAGGTCTATCCGACCGGCACGATAACGCTCCGGGTGGTGAGCACGATCGTGTGGGGTATCCCGCAAGGGTGATGAGGCGCGCTACATCGACCGTTCGGGCAGCGCCGAAGCGTTATCCCCCGGAACAGGTCAGGCGACCGCCGCGCGTGCGCCGCCGCATGCGCGACGAAAAGCGGGGGCGGCGCTCGCCACCCCCGCTGGATCTCGCTATTGCTGGCCCTGCGCCTCCCCGCTGGCCGAGCGCCGCCCCGTTACAGGGCGGGCGCGAAGATCGCTTAGTACCGCCCGCTGCCGTATCCACCGCCGTAGCTGGAGCTGGAGGTCTGGCGGCGCGACGCGAAGCAATCGGAGCAGTACACCGGCTTGTCGCCGCGCGGCTGGAAGGGGACCTGGGTCTCCTTGCCACACTCGCTGCACACCGCCGCGAACATCTGGCGCTGCGGGCGATCGTAGCCGCCATCCGCGCTGTAACCGCCACCCGCGCCGCCGCTGGAGTAGCCGCCGCCGCCGCCACCCTGCTGCGTCTTGCGCGCGCGGCGGCAGTCCGGGCAGCGACGCGGCTCGTTGGTCAGCCCGCGCTGCTGGTAGAACTCCTGCTCACCGGCGGTGAAGACGAAATCCTGGTTACAATCGACGCAAGTGATATTCTTGTCCTGGAAGCTCATCCGTGCACTTGATCCTCGCGGGATACCCCGCAATACCGACTCCGTTCCTCTCTCCTCCCGCAGGCCGGACCAATGACACGAGCAGGACACAAGGTGTGGAGGCACCTTAACCACTACTGCGTAGACCTAGGCGACCAGCGTACCGCGAGTATACGGGACGAATAGCCGTTTGTATAGTCCCTAAAGGGAAAATCGCCATTATTCGATTTCGACGATCGCCTCGATCTCCACGGTGATCCCTTCCGGCAGCGAACCCATGCCGACCGCCGAACGCGCGTGTCGCCCCGCATCGCCGAAGATTTCCACGAAGAGGTCGGAGCAACCGTTGATCACCGCCGGTTGCGCGCCGAAATCGGGGGCGGCGTTGACCATGCCGAGCACCTTCACCACCTGCCGCACCCGGTCCAGATCGCCGAGCGTCTGCTTCAGCACCGCCACCAGGGTCAGCCCGACCGAGCGCGCATGCACATACGCCTCCTCGACGCTGACATCCTGCCCGACTTTCCCTTTCGGCATCGTGCCATCGGCGTTGTGCGGACCCTTGCCCGCCAGGAAGAGCAGCTTCCCGGTACGCACGGCATGGACATAGTTGCCCATCGGTGCGCCGACCTCCGGCAACGCGATCCCCAATTCCGCCAGCCGCGCCTCGATTCGCATCGCCACGCCCTTTCCATATTTCGTCATGTCGTCATATCGTGCCTCGCCGCAGCCGCTGGCATCCTACGCGTGCGGATCGGCGCGCGTCAATCGGCGCACGAAGTCGCGGAACGGCTACTATTGCCGCAGCCAGCCGCCACGAGAACAACGACAACGGAGCCATGAAGGGAAGGATAGACGTGTTCGATACGGTCTCGATCCCCGCCACCGGGGCGCGGATCTTCTTCGTCCGGCACGGCGAGGTCCACAATCCGGGCACGATCTTCTATGGTAGGCTACCACGTTTCCGTCTCAGCACCCTCGGCGAACGCCAGGCCGAGGCCACCGGGCGCGTCCTCGCGGGGGAGCCGTTGGCCGCGATCTACACCAGCCCCTTGTTGCGCGCGCGTCAAACCGGACGTATCATTGCCCGCGAACATCCGGCAATTCCGGTCAAGACCACGCGGGCGATCGTGGAAATCCGCTCACGGCTGCAAGGGACATCGACCGAAACCCTCGACGCCACCGGGTGGAACTTCTACGAACCGCGCTTGCACGACGACGACGAGACGATCGCCGATATCGCCGCGCGCATCGCGGGCTTCGCTCGCCTGATGCAACGTCGGTATCCGGGGCGCGCGGTCGTGGCGGTGACGCACGGCGACATCCTGGCGGTCGCGCGGGCGCGCTTCTCCGGGTGGCCGCTCGCCCTGGCGAGTATTCGCGGCGCGGTCTACCCCGGAACCGCCAGTATCCTGCGGGTGACCCTCGGGCCGGAATTGCAGCCCCTGGATGTGCGCTACGGACAACCCCCGATGATCGGCACCGTGCCGCCGATGAACCACGAAGGAGAGCATTCCACATGAGCAGCATGCCGGGCGCTACCGCGCCGGACCGGGTGATCGCGCCCCTGAGTCGTCGCCGCTTCCTCGGCCTCGGTGCCGGGGTCGCCGCCACCCTCCTGCTCGCCGCCTGTGGCGCGGCGGCGGGCACCCCCACCCCGAGCGAGGAAGCGGAGAAGCAAGCACTCAGCATGGCGTTCGTCCCCTCGCGGGACACCACGGAGATCCAGATCAGCGGCAAGAACATCGCCGACTACCTCAGCAAGCAAACCGGCTATCCCATCACCTCCACCACGGCGACGAGCTACGCGGCGGTGACGCAGTCGATGACCTCGAAGAAGACCGATCTCGCGTGGGTCAGCCCGCTCAGCTACGCCCAGGCGCACGACCAGAACGGTTGTTACCCGATCACCGCCTCGCTCCGCAGCGGCACCAAGGGTTACAAGGCGTTCATCATCGTGAAGTCCGACAGTCCGATCCAGAAGATCGAGGAGCTGAAGGGCAAGAAGTTCGCCTTCGGTGACCCCCTCTCCGCCGCCAGCACCCTCTATCCGAAGGCGGCGATGCTGAAGGCGGGACTCAAGCCCGATAGCGACCTGACCTCCCAGAACATCAGCAGCGCCAGTTCGGTCGCCATCGCCGTCTATCAGGGCCAGGTCGATGCCGGAGCCTTCTACGACGATGCGCGCAAGAATAAGGAAGTGCTCGACAAGTTCCCGGACATCATGGAGAAGACCCGGATCATCTGGACCTCGGACCTGATCCCCGCCGATCCGCAGATCGTCCGCAAGGATCTCAACACGGCCCAGGTCGCCAAGTTGAAGGCGGCGATGCTGAAGATGAACGACGACCCGCAGGCCAAGAAGTTCATGCAGGATCTCTTCACCATCGACGCCCTCGCGGAGGCGACCGATGCCGACTACAACGTCCTGCGCGATGTCGTGAAGACCGTCGATCCGAGCATCCTGAAGCCCGCGACGCCGACAGCGACCCCCTAACGAAGGTATAAGGCGGCGGGCCGAAGCGTTCGGCCCGCCGCCCGCACGAGGGTAGGGCAACGTGGCGAGCGAACCGGCGGCGATCAGCGTCCGCGATCTCACCAAACGCTATCCGAACGGGCCGCTGGCGATGCAAGGGGTCAGCATCGACATCCCGCGCGGGCAATTCCTGGCGGTGATCGGCCTCTCCGGGGCCGGTAAATCGACCTTCCTGCGCTCGCTCAATCGTCTGGTCGACCCGACCAGCGGCACGATCCACATCAACGGGCGGGATGTGACGGCGGCGCGCGGGCACGAGTTGCGGCAGATCAGGCGACGGATCGGCATCGTCTTCCAGCAGTTCAACCTCGTCCGCCGCCTGACCGTGGAGCAGAACGTCCTGACCGGGCGGCTCGGCTATCTCGGCGGCTGGCGCGCGGCGCTCCCTTTCTTCGACGCCGCCGATCGCGCGATCGCGACGCGGGCGCTCCAGCGGGTCGGCCTCGCCGACCGCGCCCGCGCCCGCGCCGACGCCCTCAGCGGCGGACAGCAGCAGCGCGTGGCGATCGCGCGCGCCCTGGCGCAGGTGCCGGAGATCATGCTGGCCGACGAGCCGGTCGCCAGCCTCGACCCCGAGACCTCGAAAGTGGTCCTCGGCTATCTCCGGCAGATCAACCGCGAGGACGGGATCACCACGATCGTCAATCTCCACCAACTCGACTACGCCCGCGAGTATGCCGACCGGATCGTCGGCTTCCGGGCTGGCCGCATCGTCTTCGATGGCACGCCCGCAGAGGTAACCAGCGATGTCTACGATCTCGTCTACGTCCGCAACGACTAGCCCGCCCCCGCACCCCGCGCGCCGCCTGCGCCCGGTCGCGTGGCTCTTGCTCGCGATCCTCGGCGGGATCGGGCTGCGCCAGATCGCCGCCGATACCGGCGTCGATCTCGTCAGCCTCGTCGAGGGCTTGCCGTACATGGGGGCGCTGCTCGCGGGGATCGTCAACCCCGACTGGTCGGTCTTCCCGCTCCTCGTACGCTACGCCCGCGAGACGCTGGAGATGTCGATCCTGGGGACGCTCATCGGCGCGATCTTCGCCCTGCCGCTCAGCTTCATGGGCGCGCGGAACCTGATGGGGCGGAATCCGATCTCGCGGGTGCTCTATTTCATCGTCCGCTTCCTGATGGCCGTGATTCGCGCCGTCCCGACCCTCTTCTGGGGCCTGCTCTTCGTCGCGGCGGTCGGCATCGGCCAATTCCCCGGCGTCCTCGCCATCACCGTCTTCTCCACCGGCCTCCTCGCCAAGCTCTACTCCGAGGCGATCGAGGCGATCGACTGGGGTCAGATCGAGGCGGTCACCGCGACCGGGGCGAATCCGTGGCAGGTGTTGATCTTCGCCATCGTGCCGCAATTCTTCCCCTACTTCGTGGCCCACACCCTCTACTCCTGGGAGGTCAACGTCCACTCCGCGACGATCCTCGGCGCGGTCGGCGCGGGCGGACTCGGTTTCGTGGCGCTGGAATACATCAACCAGTTCTCCTTCAATAAGATGGGCACCGTCCTGATCGTCACCCTGGCGATGACCCTGCTGATCGATTACACCAGCGCCTACGTCCGCTCGCGGATCATCTGAGCGCACAACGGCTCGCAGCGGCGGGGCGCGGCCATCCCTTTCCGGGGCCGCAAATTGTTTCGCGCGGCGCGCGCCTGTTACAATTCCGGTCCCAGAACAGAGGCGGGGAACTTTCCGCCGCCGCACGACGTTTGTACGTCGCCTAGCCCCGCGTCGCCGAGTCCATACCAGCACGGGACTGGTGTGTTCTCGGCCACCGGCGTGCTTGTGGGGAGCAGCCAGGCGCGAGGCCGCAATGATTCAGGAGGGATACGGGATGACGCCGAAACCAGAACAGTCGGTCCTCGGTCGCCGGGCGCTGCTACGCCGCGCCGCCGTGCTTGGCGTGTCCGCCTCGGCGGTCGGCGCATTCCTGGCCGCGTGCGGCGGGGCGGCGGCTCCGACCACCGGCACCGGCACCGGCTCGACCGCCCCGACGGCGGCGAACGGCGGCGCGGCCAGCACCGGAGCCTCGGTGGCCCCGACCTCGGTCCTTGGTGGCGGCGCGACGGCCACCAGCACCGTCGCCCCGGCGGCCCCCGGCACCGCCACCCGCGCCGCCGGGACCGTGGCGGCCACCGCCACCCGCAGCGCCGCGACCGCCAGCGCCACCCGCGCGGCCAGCGCCATCGCCCCCAGCAAGAGCGGCTTCAAGGGCACCCTCCAGTACTGGGTGCTCGGCTATCAGCCGAACGGGGCCAACCAGACCGGCGTCCTGATGGATGCGGCCACGACCGCGTTCACGAAGGTCAACCCGGACATCGCGATCGAGACGACTGGCTACACCGGCGACCAGGCCGGTTTCACCAAGGTCTCCCAGGCGGTGCAGAGCGGCAGCTCGGTCGATATCTTCCGCCTGCCGTCGGACATCCTGCCGCAACTGGCCCAGGGCAATCTGCTGGCCCCGATCGATAGCTACCTGACCGCCGAGGACAAGGCCGACATCTATCCGACCATGATCAGCGCCGTCAGTCTCAACGGCAAGGCCTACGCCTGGCCGCTCTGGGTGCCGCCGGTCGGCATGTACCTCAATCTGGACATCTTCCAGGAGCGCGGCGTGACCCCGCCGAAGTCGGGCTGGACCTACGACCAGTTCGTGGCGATCGCCAAGCAACTGACCTTCACCCGCACGAATGGCGACAAGGTCTATGGCTACAGCGGCGGGATCGATCCCGGCCTCGTCAACACCTGGCCGTTCATCATCGGCGATGGCGCGCTGCCCCTCAGCGGTGACAGCAAGCAGTACACCTGGAACACCGCACAGGGGATCAGCGGCCTCAAGAAGCTCGTCGATCTGGCCCAGGTCCACAAAGTGACCCCGCCGGACTTCGGCTCGCAGTCGGTCGCCGATCTCGCCTCCGCCTTCAAGGACAAGAAGCTCCTCGCGATGTACTCCGAGCCGAGCGGTTCGTCCGCCGGCTATCGCACGGCCAAGCTGAACTTCGACGTGATCGGCATGCCGGTCGGCGCGAGTGGCAAGCCGATCACGGCGGGCGGCATCGGCCTGATCTCGGTCACGGCGATCAAGGATCAGGCGAAGCTCCAGGCGGCGATGGACCTCGGACGCTATCTGACCAGCGCCCGGGTCAATACCGACGTGCCGGGCTTCTACCTCGCGCCGGGCGCGCGCCGCTCCGTCCAGGTATCCGACCCGATCGACAAGTTCACCCCGCTGGTCGAGGCCTGCTACATCACCCCGATCATCGAGGAGTGGCCGCAGATTCGCACGATCCTCCACCCGTACATCCAGAACGCCGTCTTCGGCAAGGCCACCCCGGACGCCGCGTTCAACGACCCGGCCAAGGAGATCAACAGCATCCTGGCCGCGCGGAAGTAGCGCGCAGACAGCTGGCGCGGCGGGGTCGGTGGCGCACGCCGCCGGCCCCGCCGTGTTGCCGGCGGCGCGAAGCGGAGGAGCTATGGCCGATCTGACCCTGAAACGCCCCTCGCTGTCGGCGCGCGACGAGGGGAACCGCGTGACACGCTTCTTCCGACGCTATGGCTGGGGCTACGCCTTCGTCCTCCCCAGCCTGCTCACCTTCTCGATCTTCACCCTGATCCCGGTCGTCTGGGCCTTCATCATCTCCCTGCAAAACTTCCGCCTGGCCGGTGGCAGCACCTGGGTCGGCTTCGACAACTACCAGATCGCGTTCACCACGCAGAGCGGCGTCTTCGTCACCGCCATCCGCAACACGATCGTCTACACCGGCATCACCGTCATCACCAACATCGTGGTCGGCCTGATCCTCTCCAGTCTGATGCAGCCGCTCGGCAAATGGTCGCAGACCTTCTTCCGCGCGGCCTATTACCTCCCCAGCGTTGTCAGCGCGGTGGTCATCGGTGTCATCTGGCGCTGGATCTACAACGCCCAATGGGGCTTCCTGAACTATCTGGTCGGATTGGTCGGTATCCCGCCGCAGCGCTGGATCGCCTCGCCCGACCTCGCCCTCCAGAGCATCATCGCCCAGCGGATGCTGACGATCCCGGCCACCGCCGTGATCCTCTTCAGCGCCGCGATGGCGAGCGTCCCCAAGGATCTCTACGAGGCCGCCGCGCTCGACGGTGCGGGCGCGATCCGCCAGTGGTGGAGCATCACCCTGCCGCTGATCAAGTCCACGACCCTTTTCCTGGTCGTCCTCTACACGATCGCCTCGTTCGAGGTGTTCGACCTGATCCAGGTCATGGTCCCGAGCGGGGTCGGCAACAGCACGCAGGTGATCGTCACGCAGATCTACCAGACCGGCTTCCAGCAGAGCAGATACGGCGTCGCTGCGGCGCAGGCGTTCATCCTCTTCCTGATGATCGCGGCGATCGCGGCGATCCAGTTCCGGCTCCTCCGCAGCGATGTCGAGTACTGAGTTCCGTTGCTGGTGGCGCGGCCCGACACGACGCCGCACGATAGACCCGGATGACCCACGGAGAACGGACGCATGGCGACAGCACTCAGCCGCACCGGCGCACCGGTGACAGCCCCGCAACACGATAGCTCGGCGTGGCAACGCCTCGGGCGGATCGCGGCCTGGACCCTCCTGATCGTCACGATGCTCGTGGCGCTCTTCCCGCTCTACTGGCTCTTCGTCAGCGCGCTCACCCCGACCGCCGAGACGATCAAGACCCCGCCCGACTTCATCCCGATCCACGCCAGCATCGAGAACTTCCGCAAGCTCTTCAGCCAGGCCAAGGATTACCCGCGCTGGTTCGCCAATAGCCTGCTGATCACCCTCAGCATCACCTTCTTCCACATCATCGTCGATACCCTCGCGGGCTACGGCTTCGCCAAGAAGGAGTTTCCCGGCAAGCGGATCCTCTTCGCGATCCTGCTCAGCACGCTGATGATCCCGCCGCAGGTCACGCTGGTGCCGCTCTACATCGTCACCAACAAGCTCAACCTGCTCAATAATCCGCTCGCCGTGATCCTGCAAGGGACCGCGAATGTGCTCGGTGTCTTCCTGATGCGGCAATACATCCAGACCCTGCCGCGCGAGCTGGAGGACGCCGCGCGCGTCGATGGCTGCACCGAGATCGGCGTCTTCTGGCGCGTGATCCTCCCCCTCTGCCGCCCCGCGATGGGTGCCCTCGCGATCTTCACCTTCGTGCGCCACTGGAACGATTACATCTGGCCGCTGATCACCCTGACCAAGACCGCCAACTACACCCTGCCGGTCGGCGTCGCCAGCTTACAGACCGAGTTCCAGACCGATTACGGCATCATCTTCGCCGGCGCGTTCCTCGCGGCCCTGCCGATCATCGTCTTCTTCCTCCTCTTCCAGCGCCAATTCCTGGAAGGGGTGCGGATGGGCGCGGTCAAGGGCTGACCCGCCGCGCACCGAGTGGTCCCGCGTGAATGCCCGGCGGTGGCCCTTCTCCGAGGGCCGCTTGTCGGGCATCATTGTGTCAGCGCGGCGAAGGCAGCGGGGTGCTATCGGGGGCTATCGGGGAACTATCAGGAGGGTCAACGATGACGGAGTACGCACGAACCGCGCGGAACAAGGTGCGGCGGCACCCTGAGCGTGGCGCATACGACAGCGCGGCGATCGACCCGATCGTCGATGGCGCGCTCCTCTGCCACGTCGGCTTCGTGGTCGAAGGGCAGCCGTTCGTCATCCCGACGCTGCACGCGCGCGATGGCGACACGATCCTGCTGCATGGCGCGGCGGGGAGTCGGCTGCTGAAGCACGCCGCCACCGGCGCGCCCCTCTGCATCACCGTCACCCACCTCGACGGCCTGGTCCTGGCGCGGTCGGTCTTCAACCACTCGATCAACTACCGCTCCGCCGTCCTCTTCGGGGTCGGGCAGGTGGTGGACGATCCGGCGGAGAAGCTGGATGCGCTGCTACGCTTCACCGAACGCCTGCTGCCGGGGCGCTGGGACGACGCACGCGAGCCGACCGCCAAGGAGATCCGGGCGACCGGCGTGGTCGCCGTCACGATCGAGAGCGCCTCGGCGAAAGTACGCGGCGGGCCACCAATCGACGATGAGGAGGATCTCGCCCTCCCGGTCTGGGCCGGGGTGCTGCCGGTGACCGAGCGTCTCGGCACGCCACTCCCCGCACCGGAGCACGATCTCGCGCCGCCACTGCCGGAGTATCTCGCCCGCTTCCTCACCGCGCGCCTGGAGTAGCGCCGCACCGGCGGTCGGAGCGCGCTGGCATCCGTTATACTCCCCCACGGTGGCGGCGACTGGCCTGGTGTTGGGGGATCGATGAGCGCGCTATTCAATCCGCAGCGGTTGGCGACACTCCGCTCGCTCGGTCTCCTCGAACCACAACCCGATGCCTCGTTCGATCGCCTCACCCGCCTCGCCGCGCGCGCCTTGCGTGTCCCGGTCACCCTCGTCTCCTTCGTCTCGGACGAGCGCCAGGTCTTCCTCGGAGCGACCGGACTGCCCGAGCCGCTGGCGACGCAGCGCGAAACCCCACTCTCCCACTCCTTTTGCCAATATGTCGTCAGCACCGCTGCACCGCTGATCGTCACCGATGTGCGCGAACACCCATTGGTACACGACAACCTCGCCATCCCCGATATGGGGGTCATCGCCTACGCCGGGATCCCGCTCAGAACGAAGAGCGGCCACGTCCTTGGCTCCTTCTGCGCGATCGATACCCGGCCCCATGCGTGGACGCCCGATGAAATCGAACTCCTGAGCGACTTCGCCGGTGCGGCACTGGCGGAGATCGAACTCCGCGCCGCCGCACACGAGACGGAAGTCGCCCGACGCGAGTGGCAAACCTTGCTCGATTCCAGCGGCGAGAGTGTCTATGGCATGGATCACCTGGGCAACTGCACCTACGTCAACGAGGCCGCGATCGCTTTCTTCGGCCACAGCGCCGGTGAATGCCTCGGGCGGGATATGCATGCCCTCATCCACAGCAGATACGAGGATGGCCGCCCCTATCCGGTGGAGGAATGCCCGATCTACCGCGCGCTCCACACCGGCGAGCCCGCGCGACAGGTCGAGGAAGTCTTCTGGCATAAGGACGGCCAGGCGCTCCCCGCCCTCTACTCCGCCTCGCCGTTGATCGAACAGGGGATCGTCCGCGCCGTGGTCGTCACGATCGTCGATATCGGCGAGCGTAAGCGCCTGGAGGAGTGGCAGCGCTTCCTGGCGGAAGCGAGCGCGCGACTGAGTCTCTCGCTCGACTCCGCCACCACCCTGCGCGAGATAACCGCCCTGCTCGTGCCACGGATCGCCGATTGGTGCGTCGTCGATACGGTGAGCGAGGACGGGCAGTTCACGCGCGCCGCGTTCGCCCATGCCGATCCGCAGCGCGAGCCACTCCTCGACGAGATGACCACGCGCTACCCACCCACGGCCGCCGAGTCGAGCCCGCGCCTGGCGGCGGTCCGCTCCGGGCGGAGCAGCCTCCACATCACCATCGCCCCGGTCGATCTCGTCGCCCCCACCCACGATGCGGAGCACCTGCGTTTGATGGAAGCGATCGGGACGACGTCCGCTCTGCTCGTACCCCTCCAGGCGCACGGGCATACCTTCGGCGTACTCTCGCTCGTCCGTGGCGCGTCACCACCGTACACCCAAGAAGAATGCGCGCGCGTGGAAGACTTCGCGCAGCGCTGCGCCGTGGCGTTCGATAACGCGCGCCTCTATCAGCAGGCGCAGGAGGCGGTGCAGCTGCGCGATCAATTCGTCGCGATCGCCTCGCACGAACTCCGCACGCCGGTGACGAGTATCCGGGGCTACGCTCAATTGATCGAGCGGCAGGCGGCCAGGGGCAACCTCGATGCCGTGCGTGTCACGCGGCAGACCGCGCAGATCGTCACGCAGGCGACCCGGCTGACGACCCTGATCGGCGACTTGCTCGATGCTTCGCGGATCCAGCAAGGGCGCCTCGATCTGCAACTGGCGCGTTGCGATCTCGCCGCCCTGGCGCGCGAGGTATTCAGCGCCTTCAAGACCGCCCCGGAGCGCACCGCCGACCACACCCTGATCCTCGACGCCGACGAGGTCGTCGTCGGGCGCTGGGATCGGGGTCGCCTCGATCAGGTGCTGACGAATCTGCTCTCCAATGCCCTCAAATATTCGCCCGAAGGCGGGGAGGTTCGCCTGTACGTCGGGAAGAGCGGCGAGCAGGCCAGGGTGACAGTCAGCGATCAGGGGATCGGCATCCCGCCCGAGGAGCAACGAACCCTCTTCCAACCGTTCTCGCGCGGCGGTGCCGCGCACGGGCGCATCAGCGGCACGGGCCTCGGACTCTACATCGTCCGGCAAATAGTGGAGGGACATGGCGGCACCGTGACCATCACGAGCGCACGGCAACGCGGCAGCACCTTCACCATCACCCTGCCCCTCGGCGATCCGGTCCGCTGATCGGACGACACGCGCCGGCGCCCGCAAGGATAGACGGCGCGCGCCGCTCTTTGCGTTCCGGCGGGAATATTGACGGCACGTTTCTCGCTATAGTGCTATGTCAACGTGCGGTCCCTGGGCCGCGATGCGCCCGACCGCCGTTGGCAAACAAATCGCCCGTAACGCGAGGAGAGACGAAGCATGGCGACGAATACGGGGCCGCGCGAACTGGCGACATTCGGGGGCGGTTGCTTCTGGTGTCTGGAAGCGGCATACACGGAACTCGAAGGGATCGAGCGGGTTGTCTCCGGCTACGCCGGCGGCCACGTTGCCAACCCCTCGTACGAGCAGGTCTGCGACGAGCGAACCGGCCACGCCGAGGTGGTGCAGATCGCCTACGACCCGGCGGTGATCACCTTCTCGGATCTCCTCGATGTCTTCTTCGTGATCCACGATCCGACGACGCCAAACCGGCAGGGACACGACATCGGCACGCAGTATCGCTCGATCGTCCTCTACCATAACGAGGAGCAGAAAGCGGCGACCGAGCAGAAGATCGCCAGCCTCACCGAGCAGAAGCTGTGGAACGCGCCGATCGTGACCCGGGTGGAGCCGCTGGAGATTTTCTACCCGGCTGAGGCCTACCACCAGGATTACTTCAAGAAGCACCCCGGACAGCCCTACTGCCAGGCGGTCGTGGCCCCGAAGGTGGCAAAGACTCGCAAGCAGTTCTACGCGAAGTTGCGGAAGGGTGTGACCGCCTAGCCAGCGACGCAGCGGGGGCGACCGGGGCC
>JAABUH010000510.1_pt1 | contig 56811 bp, 66 predicted proteins | sample 5559121 | NCBI WGS metagenome assembly JAABUH01 (sample SAMN10711871, study PRJNA513364) | rock metagenome | isolation source: Antarctica rocks | place: Antarctica: Victoria Land, Battleship Promontory nord | collected 2015-12-28 | reverse complement strand
TCTCAGGCTGTTGCATGATGAGAACAATCAATCTGATGGGAGTACAGGGAGAAAGGTAACGAGGAGAAAGGAAAGTGGGGGTGTCCCAGAAGTAGGGGAATGACGTTAACACTGCTGTGGTCTCAAGTGGAGTTTTATTGTCAAGATCTCGCCTATCATTCACCGTCAGCAACATTTCCACTAGGGCATCGCCATCAACATCTACTCCACCGTCATCGTCGTTCATATCCTCATCCATGCAAGATCACTCCATTATGCGTTTCTCGTCACTCGTTGATGCGCACATACCCCCTATGCTTACCTCCAATCAATCCGTCTCCCGCTCGACAAAGACTAAACCCTCGGAGGACCAGAAAACCCTCGCCGCTGTCGCCGGTAGCGAAGGACTCACCTTTCGGTACGACAAGGATCTGTTGACGACGATGTGTTCTTTACTGGAGGAGTCTTGGGCCGACGTCGATATCCCGCCTGATCTTCAAGAAGTCTGGGACGCCCATATGCTCGTCCACAAATCGCATCAATCCCGGAATCCAACGAAGACTGAGATTTATCAGCTTCATCCGATCTTCGAGTTCCAATTATTCCGCCTCATCCAAATCATCGTTCTCGACCATGGTGCTAAGCTCTTCAAGCGCAACTCGCGTTTGCGCTACACCTGGGGACCGGCGCGTCACGTCGGCGATGGCACGGCGGATGCCATGTGCGTCAACCTGGGTCACTCAAAGGCAAAGGTGGTGATGGAAATAAAAATGCCGGAGGCGCCAGATGTACTGACATCGAAGGATGTCAGCGAGATATCCATATTCAAGGAGCTCGCTGCGGAACGTGCTGGGGTTCGAATCGCGCAAACGGTGGAAGAGGATCTGGAGGTGACGAAGGGCTGTCCGCCTAGGATTGCTTATGACATGCTGCAGGTGAGTGAGGGTGTCCCAGCGCTGGTCTGATCGTGTTCAGGTTATCCACGAGATGGACGAAAATAGGACGGGTTTCGGAGTCTGGACATGCTACAACGCCTACATCCTCGTCCGCCGTATCTCTCAGCGAGGCTTCACCATCTCCAACATCGTCCTACGTGACCGGGCCATTCACCGTCTTGAGCTGGACGAAGACGAAACAGACGACTATGATGGGTCAAGCGTTCTCAAGTTCCTGCTGTCGCTATGTGCCCTGGCCTCGAACGTCGGCAAAGATCACCCGGACTTGGGGTATTGGGTGCGAGAGGCATCATCGGCAACGCTTGGAGCGGGAAAGGGGAAAGGGAAGCAGAGGAGTACCAAGAAGAGGAAGACGGAGAAGGACGGAGGAGAGGAGACGGAGTCGGCGGGCGGAGCAGGACGCATGGACGAAGCGGGTCCGTCCTGCAGCAAGGTCCCGAGGCTGTCAATGCCGGACGAGGACGGAGACGTTGCGGATCAGGATACCTCGAACGAGCTCATCGTCACCCCCAACGCCTTACAATTCCCTTCGGTGAGTCTCCTTTCGTCGGGCGCCGCGCTCGATCGGTCCCCAATGTAGCCATCCACACTGACATGTCATTCAGAGCATTGCGGGTAATCATCTTCCCCGTCTCGAAATCGACGTCCTCTTCCCTGACGACAACCTCGCGCCCGCTGATCAAAACCTGCTGCAGACGCTCTCCGGCTTGACGCTCATCGCGATCGAACCGGTCTCGGGATCCGACAAGCCCAACATGGAACGCCTCACTCTCAACTCCCTCATGTCTCACGGTCATCTCGCAACAACATTTACCGCCACCCTCCCCTCCATACCCTCTCCCCTCATCTGCAAGGTCATGGACATCCACTCGTTCAATGACTGGGACGAGAGGAGCTACACACCGGCGGAGGCGGTCGCGGCGTTGCGGCATGAGAAAGAGGTGTACGATGCGCTTGGAGCGGTGCAAGGGAAGCTCGTCCCGCGGTGCCATGGGATGTTCGCTGGAGAGGAGGAAGGGGTCATGATGATCCTCCTCGAGGATGCGGGTGTTGAGCTTCCTGAGTTGGAGGTCGGCGTGGTCGGGGGTAGAGATCGTGCTGAATCGGATTGGCGAAAAGTTCCCATTTCGACCAGGTGAGTCTCCCCCTACAAAATTGGAGAGCTAGATCACTAAAGCGCCGGACAGACTCAAGGTATTCGACCTGTATCGGGAACTTCATCAGTCCGGAGTCATCCACGGCGATGTGGAACGCCGTCATGTCCGGGTCAAGTCTGGGGACGGCGGCGAGGAGACGATGATGTTGATCGATTTCGATCAGGCGGAGATCGTCGGCACCGGTTCGCCTTACAAGATCCAGGTGGAGGTGGCGACGGTGAGGAGGAGGCTTGGATTGGGACGGTCCGGGGCGAGTTAGAGGGGATAAGAGAGGTGTGGAACGAGTCGGAGGGGAGTGGATCGTCAGAGAGGATTAGACCGTGCATGTTCATATCTTTCGTGTTTCATATCTCCCATGTTCTTACCTCTCGCATGTAGTGCTTCGTATTGTCGCCGTGAAAGGCCGTAGCGATCAAAACCCTGAGAAAACAATAGTGATCACTGAGACAATAATGGAGAGCCATTCGTTTCGTTTTGGACTTGTTCAAAGATCGATGGAGATCGCGGAGAGCCATGGACGGGTGGTGGAAAGGAGGCCGAATCAGTATGGCAAGTGTGATGGTTCTGTAGGGGAACACCCGTGGGTGCAGGTTTCCCTCTGTTTCAAGTCAGTATGGATGGGTCGAGGTCTGCTTGCTTCTTACCACTCACTGTCATGGCAGCTGATCGTGATTCAATGCGAAAGACTGTGTGGCCAGCCTCGCATTGGGTGAGCATGATGGCCCCCGCCCTTGTTCAGATGCTGATCATGGGATGGGCTGCCTAGGTGGGAGCCAGAAGATTAGCCTCCGGCATGCGATCTTAGAGAGGAAATCCTTCTACGAGAAGGACAGCGGGAGAGAAGGTCGATCGCGATCGACGAACCGACGACCTTAGCATGTATAAGATGCTCAAGTCATCCGAAATGATTCGTCTGTCAAGCGGTGATGCCAATATCATCACAGGACGAAACGTCAGCGGCTTAGGAGCCGGGAAATAAGAGATGTCAAGGAGCTGAAGCCAGTCGAGGCGGATGAACCATGCGCGGCTTCTGCACTGGATTCCTTGGTCATCCACCCAGACATGAAAAGACGGTGACAGGTGGTATAGGAAGGAATGATGTTATCGGGAAGGTCGCTCATGCTGGGGTGAGTTGAGAAAAGACAATACTCTGTAGGTCATTTCGCAGCCAAAAGACGACAGCTAGACCACGGATGGAATATGAAACACCAAAGCCTCATCCTGAGGGGTGCAGATGATGGGACCTCAATCGACGACGGGCTTATGGATAGGCTGCCGCCGCCAGCGCGAAAAGGCTTAATTCCTGGTCGATAACTAGGGGTCGTTTTTTTGATCGATTCACTCAGCGGTCTCTCAGTTCAAAAAACTCCCGGCAATGTACAAACATACCGCCTGCTGTATTACTCCTCCGCATCGCTTCCTGCTCTCGCCACCCTCGCGAGCAAATGCCGTATTGCGAGCGCCGGACTGCCTCCCCCCTCGTCATACTCCTAGTACCCTCTCGTTCGTGGTTCCTGTCCATTTCGGATACGTGAAAGGTCGTTGCTGGGTTGCATGCTTGGTGGTTTCGCAGAAAATGGTTGTATAACGCATCGAAGTTTGAGGAGGAATAGGGAGAGTACAGGGAGGATTGACGGGTATCGAGAAGAAGAATTGAGTAGCAATTGCTTATGGGCTTGCATACTCTCTGAGCTAAGCCTGCGACACAAACTTGAGGAGATGATCATCCTGTCTGCCTACTCCACCGCACAAGTCTCCTGCACCTGCTTCACCCAATCAAAGTCATGTCGTAGCTCACCTTCTCCAGCTTCAACAGGATCCATCTTCGGGCTGCATCCTGATCAAAGAACGCTGGGGTATATACGACTGTCTTGGATATTCTTAATCGATCAAGCTGAGTCACGGGTAGTGATACTAGGATGCCACATTCGAGGCCTCACCTTTTCTGCATAGACGTCACCAGCTTGCTGCACAGAGAAGCTCCTCTGCGCAATCTGCCCGATTTCATTCCATACTCCGTCTTCGGGTCCTCTCGCGCTGTATTGGCATGAGGTATTGAGAGACGGACCTCGGACGATTACAGTGGGGATGAGCGTGTTCCTTGGGCCAGAGAATGCGAGATTGGATCCTTCCAGGTTCGGGTCAGAAGGTTTCGATCGCGAGCAAGCCTGTCGTCGTCTCCTTCGTAGCAGAACTCGTCACATCTCGCGAGGACTAGGCGATCCCGTCCGAGCTCTGCGTGCTAGTACTTTCGAGCGTTAATGCCGTATACCGCAGGCGAAAATCCGTGTCGCTCACCACCACTCCAGTCATCTTCTCGATCCAGTCATCGACATTCCCCTCATCCTCTTCAAAAGCCCTGCTCCCTTGCGCAACCTGCTTCTCCTCCGCACTCCCAAATCTCCTTCCTCACATTCCTTTCATCCAGCTCGATTTTGCGGTCTGGTCCCGTCTCCTTGACACGTAATGACGATACTCCTTCTGTGCAGGCTCAAAGTAGCTATAGGGTGACACCTTTGGATGTAGCTGTCAGGCGGGATGATGATAGCTGAACATACTGTAAGCATCAAACGGCAGGACCGCACATAGTCACCTTCTTGCCAACTCTGTTTCCTGAAGCTTATCCACTCGCTCGTAACCATCTCATCCTCCTTCTCGCTCCACTCTCTCATTGCGGGAGACGATCGAGTAGCTGGGCGAGGCTCGGTAACTTGGAAGCGAGGACGGTAAGATTCTGACGGAGCTTTTTATACTTCGTAGAGTCCCAGTGGAGGAATATTGTCTCGAGGTCCGTGTCCTGAACTATTGCGGCAAGATAATCCAAATCCAGGGCATCGGAATTGAACTTATCCACGGCCATCGGGTTGGTGCGGTCCTTGTCGACAGCGGCCCGACCAACCCTCGAAAAAATAATGCAGCCGGAGATAGGACAGTCACCTTTGGTGCCATTGGGGCCGGGGAAAAAAATTGGTGCTGCCAGCAGTGGAACAGGCCAGACACGGAGGCTATCGTTTGGGAGCATCTCCACCTGGAGTCCGTGGGGGTGAACGAGCCTGTGCGGCTCAAAGTAAAGCGACAGTCCAACCGAGCGAAAGCGAGGATCGACCGCAGCTATTTCCTCTTTGATTGTCCTGACGCGATCTCTGGTAACATCAGAGCGAGGTCGATATCTTTTGTGGATCGGGTGGACCCGTGAAATGTTCACGCGATGCCACCTACCACGGCGTACGGTACACCCAACCGAGTTAACGCTGCGTCCAAGGCGAAAGCGGCTGAAATAGCGATGCCGGAGTTAACTGAGCGCTTTGAAATCAGGATCCCCTTCTCGAGCTTGTACATAATCACAGGAAGGGAACACTCACCGACGTTGGACATTGTGACGTATCAACGAAGACCGGTGTAGTTCGCTTGGTCGGAGATCACTGCTTCCTCGAGGAAACCGCTTTGCTAATGTGGATTCCCCCTGTCGGCGTCAGTGCTCCGCCGATTAGCGTTCATGTGGATAGGCGCGAGAGTTCGCGCCAAGACAGTGCGGCTGAAATGTCTTCAATCGGTGCCGGTGTTCTCCCTAGACATTATGCTGCGGAGTAACTTATATCTTTGTTCACGAACAAGCATCCTAGCGCTTAGTCACTTCTGGTCTAGATCAAAATAGCGTTACGCATCCCCGTATGTCGACTTGGGTAGGAAATCCCGCACAACTCAGAGAAGATGCCCTGGGACATTTCTCGCCCTTTTTACTCCGCTTCTTCTACCAATTGCATATCGAGGGTATCAAGGCGGTTGAATGGGGTACGGGGCTGAATGAGTCCATGGGGGTACCAGTTCTGGTTCTGGTGAGAGGTCATTTTTTCATCTTTGGTACTGACAGGCTCTTAGAATCACTTCTTAGTTGTCCCCATCGAGCTGCAGTATGTTGCACGCAGCATCGCTCTTGATTCCGGCTTGTCACCGTTTTCGCCGGCGTACAACCCGCTTGGTCGCTTAGGCTTGCTCGGTCAATGGTTCACCGTATCCGATCAGTCGATCGGCTACGGGCTTCAGAACACCTCACTACTACTCCTTCACACCGGAATCGTCCCCATTGACTTCAGTCAAACCCAATTTAGCCCCCTGTTCAACCTATGGCGACCAAACCTGGTGGAGGCCATCCGATCCTACATCCACATCGCCTGCTTGCACGCAGCAAAGCACAACATGATAGCCAACCTGGCGGTCAGAACCTGGATCAGCGAGATCGTGCACCATACCATCTGCGGTGTCGAGCACACCCCAAAGTGCGAGATTGAGAACGAGGTGTGAGTGTTTCCTTTTTGTGTCGCGAAGGGTCGAAAGGCTCATCATATCGCTACCTAGGTACGAAGACGATGCTTGGGAGCGGAATGGCGCCATACGTATAGAGGACTTGATTTTGACAGATGATTTGGGGTGGCTGAGGACTACCCTGCACGGTCTTGTCGAAGGAAAGGTCGACTACGACGGTTTTGTCCCTGCTTGGTGGGAGGAGAGGACCGCGCTTGTCGCAAATAAGCCGTCGAAAGCATCATCCATGAACAACACGAGTCTCTGACGCGATGCACCGGGGATACATCATTCACTATCCACACCGTCCCATACCGCACTCACTGCATCTATCTCTTCGCAACGTGTCATACGTCCGATGGAAAGACTTATCCGTACCATCTCCTCCACTCCTCGGATTCTCCAATTATCACATCGATCGCAACACCGTTCTCTGGGGACAACGTCCGCAAAGGATTGCCTCTTTATCCCTTACGGCGAATACCATACTCCAGCCACCTTCCGCGAGCCACATGTGGGTGATAAAGTCTGGAAGAGCTACACAATCAAGCGACCCGGAAATCGACTTGAAGAGACCGTATGATGTGACAGTGGGATCGAGATCACGAGCAGCGAGAGCCGGAGGAGCTGAGCGACGAGCATTGGAAAGCCAAGCCGAGATCTTCTCGCTAACCGCCTCGGGAAAGTTTGATGACGCGATTCGCGTAGTCGAACGGATTGAAGAGGGACGGTTGAGGAGCAGGCGATCGCTCAGGCTTGGTGAGTCTTGCGGCAAGATTTCGGATGCGATGCGGGAAGGAAGGAGTGACTCGGAATTGGACGTGGCGGTGGTCACTTGGCGATGCTCTGGGAATCATCAGTTATCTGGGACACGCAGGCGGGACATGGGCGTGACGTAAGGCGAAGGAGTTGAAGAACTCCTTTTCGGGCGCAATGAGGTGAGGAGCGGGAGACACCGAGGTAGCGCTTGTTAGGTGTTCGCACAGGGAGGGACGTGGTTCCGAGAAAAAAGCGCTCACTGAAGTCCATCTCCAGCTCTACCTCCTTAGCTTCCGTGGTCGAGTGAGATGAGTCGCTATCGTGCCCAGCGTCTGATCACGGATACCATCTCAGAGCTTCGACCGGAAACACTACCACTCACACCTGTGCTCCATCTGATCGCTGCCAGACTGATCAACTTGTCCTTTCCCACCGGACGACTCGGATGCACCCGCTCCCTCTTTCTTTTGGTTCGACAACCTTGCCGACCTCCTCTGCGGCTGCGATTCCCCCGTCCCAGATCCCGAGCCTTCATCCTCCCGGTCCCTTGTCCTCTTACTCCCGCTCAAGGCTTGTACCTCCGCCTTCCAGGTGACATCGCGTCGACACAACTTCATCACCTCAAATCTCTCCCTATCAGTCGAGAAGTTGTGCTTGGTGGCTCGGTTGATGACGTTTGAGGTGAAAACTCCGTCTGGACTCTGAGGTATCCGCAAATCTGATGGTCGAGCGGGGAATCCGAGGAAGGTGGAGAAGGCAGCAGTGTATGTCACGTACAGTGTTGAGAAAGCCGGGCGGTGGATGGAGGTGAATCCATGGGTATTTTGGTGGGAGAGGTTGTGAGGGAGATGATCGAGGTTGGTAGTGGTTGTGAGGATGACACTCGCCAACTGGCAACGCGCCGCTGAGCTGAGATTGGCGAAGAAGGCAACCCCACACTCCAGAGCGATGAGATCGCTCCCCAGGTGAAGAAGTCGAGCGAACTTGGGTCCAACGATGGTGATACCCAAGCGTGTGCCGAAGGCTTGATGTGCGCTTTCCAAGTAAACGATCGCCTTGGCCGTTCCTTCTTGCCACTTCTTTCCCTCCCAAGTCCGTTCATCGCCGTCCAAGATGCTCGTGTTGGTCACTTCGAAAGCGGAAGAAGGCACCGGTCTTCCAAACGCATTGAGAAGATCGACCTTTGCCTTCCCCAACGATGGCTAGACTGTGGATCTCTAACTCTTCATCGGTCCGGACGATTGTCGCGGTGAGAACGGCCATCGTGTCGGGCTTGAAGATCCCCTTGTTCTCGGAAGCTGGACCCGCCCATCGACGAAGCTCTTTCTGCATCCTCGTATTCCGGTATGTGTCGACACCGCTCGACCCGGCCGAGTACGTTTGGATCGAAAACGTTGCCTTCGACGGTGATGTCGTGACGGAAGCCAGTATCTCGTGTCCTTGTCATCCTCCCAAGTATCGACGACATCAAACTATTGAGGTTGGCCATGTAAGTTTCCTCTTGCTGCTGGTGGCGATTGAGCCTGTATAGATGGGTCTCGAGAATGTTTTGGAGACCGGGATCGAGGGCGTCGATGGAATCACGGGCGATGAGGAGGTAATCACCAATTATAGGGAAATCGAAGGGTGCTGGCGGAGGATCCATGACGATAGGTAGTTTTCATGCGAAAGGAGCGAGAAAGACGAGTTGGACGAGCTAATGATGAGGGGTAAGATGAGTGGAAGAGGATTATTCCTCTGGGGGAAAAGGGATGGAAAGAAAAGCCCGAGACTGCCACGTCGGTGAATTCGCCTCGTTTGAGAATTCACCGACGTGGCACCTCCGCCGCGCTTCTAAATCTTTCCATTGTTTGCACTCTTCTTCCATTTCACGCATCCACTCGATTTTGGTTCCTTGAAACTCGTCGTTAGAGTCGACGCCTGATGATTTTGAGCCGCCTGGTTGTTTGCCATAGTGCTCATGGGGGTCAACATCTGCTGCTGCATCTGTTGCTGGAAGATGATAGGGTTGAGTACAGCTCTCGAGTATCGGAGAAAAACAGGTGCTGGCTTTTCTGTGCATCTCCCGGATCGAGCAACCCAGGTTGATGGGTTGAAGAAGATTCTTCAGCTAGTAGGAATAAACCCTTGGCACAAAATGATGAGAAGAGAAGTGATCGGTTACGGCAAGGTAGTGAGGAGGAGCACAATGGGTATAGAGCTGGTCGGTGAAGGATTCGAAAGGGTTGGACTGGTAAGACAGATGTTCGCGTTCGGACGGGAAGAAGATGTGAATCTGTCACGGTGCGACTTGACCAGCGGGTATTTCCGAACACTCAGCTCCTTGATTTGACGAGCGTAGGCTAACTTTGGCAAAGGAGACCTGCGATCGACAATGGGCGACGGAATAACTCGAGGACACACGAGAGTGTAGCTGTCATGAAGGGCATGACTCATATATGTATGGTGGGAATACCGGAGAGCCGGGATTTCTCGATGTATCCTTTTGCGGTCAGCTTAATATAGTGGTACCATGCAACCATTATCTGACAATACTCATCCCTGACATCGATGCCATCGATTGCCCGACGAAGACGAGGGTAGAGAGGGAAAGCGCGGACTTCGTGTTGAGCTAGGTGTTTGGTTCGAGGGTGAGAGGGGAAAGGTGCTCAAGGTTGGGGAGTTGAGGAAGAAGCGGGAAAAAAGCGAAAGCTTTTGGGCGACGTAGTCCGAGATCAGGGAAAAGTTGAAACAAACCTGAAATCACCGCGAGCCAGGACAACGCCGAAGCATATCCACGTCAAATCGTTCTGTTGTGTCGTCGACGCCAAGGGTAGAGTACTCGAGTATGGAGCGCTGAACCTAAATATAACGCTAATGATATTATTGCCGCACGACCTAAAGGATTTGCTAGGAATGAGAGTGTCCTCCGATAAAGTGATAAGTACGACCTTAGTATGGCTGAAGTACACGTGTAGTTGCGGTCCTGTGTCACCCGGGCTGTATTTGCAACGGTGCAGGATGAATCGGTAGGAGGCACAAGGCGTCAACCTAGAGACAAACTTTGAAGTGAAAGTTATGAGGTGACGTTCTCCCACGCGAGCTTCCTTCCACCTGACCTTATCTGCGTTGGGAAATAGCTGTAATACAAAATCGTGTCTAGAGCGACCATAGCAACTGCTTTTCACGCCTTCATTGTCGTAGAATCAATTTCACCAAAAAGATCCAGTGAGAACATGGAGATGTGAACTGGTCGAACCCTACCCCTACTGAAGGAATTCCTGGAGCAAGCCAGCATGGGAAAGACGTGGCACGACCATATCTCGGAAGAGGAGAGGTTAATAGCTCTAATGCGAGCTAAGGCTATCCCCATTGAGCCGCAGCCGGAGGAAGTTAGCCGGTCGGCCGAGGAAAACAAGGGAAAGTTTACGCTAGCTGGGTGCAAGGCATGACGTGTTATTGCCTGATAAAAGGTACTGTACGAGATAGAAATAGCAGCCTTCTTTCCCTTGTCGCCCATTATAACCGCATCTACTACAACGAAATGTCCTCCTCCGCCTCAGGGTTTGCTGAGTCCATTTCGGGTCGATCTACTTCGCTTGCCAGCCGTGGGACCCAGGCGGAATACCTTACCCTTCTTTCCGCCCACAACGTTTACTTCGCCGACCTGCCGACCACAAGGCGGCTCCAGCATGAAGAGGGATTAGGAGGTTTCGGTGTCACGACCGACGATGAGATGGCCGGATGGGTTGACAGCTTGTACGCTCCCAACCTGGCAAGTCACTTGCTTGGTTCTGGGATAACTATCGCTGATTGATGCCAAGCCTGATACTCCTACTCCCGACTCGCTCTTGAGGACCTTACACGAAATCCTCCACCTTTTCTTCTCGCACGACGCCCAACTTGATACGGAGAACGCCTGGACAGACGGAGTATTGCGCTTCTTGAGGGCCATCTTTCGACCCCCAAAGGTCGATGTGTCAAAGTGAGCGTGTTCAGCGTGATCATACCCCGCTCGCTCCAGCTACCCCGCTGACCTGTTCTTGTTTGCTGTCCTTATCACTTGCTGAACACCCTCGCTTCCGCACTCCTGCTCCATCTGCCGCCTACGTCGCGAATACTGTCTCCTATCATGCCGACTTCATCGATCACTCACGCTTCAAATGGTCCGCAATCGGTCGGCTTCGCAGCTCGGACAACCATACCACCCAGGAGGTCCTAAACCTCATCAGTGCTCCTTCCTTGCGCAAAGTCGTACCGGACTTTCTCGTTGGCCTTAGTCGGGGAGCTATTCGAATTGCACCCAGTGCTCTTGAACAAGCCATCGGGGACGATGTGAACGTGTACATCTACCAGAGGAGTGTTAAGGTGTCGTACGAGCTCAGCCAAGGTTAGAAATGCCGATTTCGAGGATAAGCTGAGACACGCTGACTTGTTGGCTTTGCCTGTCCCAATCCACAATCGGCACCTCTTGCTTGCACTTCACGCCGTCTTCCAGTCATTTACTCTTCACACTACTACTCATTTTTGTTTGGCGAGCTCAAAGGTCCCAACGGCAGTGCCGGGGAGGCTCGACTTCAGAACGTTACAGCCTGCTTCATCTCGCTCGGCATACACTTCCGCCTCGCACAACTGGCTCGCGCGGCTGACCCACAGAATTACCGTCGCCCCAGCGACACAATGCACAAGGTGTACGGACTGCAGACGGGATCCGGGGGGGGAGTGTGGACACTTGCGGTAGTGGCAGCGACTACCGAATGGGCAGAGAGACAGAGACAACCGGAGCGACTCGCAGGTGAATCTCGAACGAACCCGAGGTCTGCAACGCCGTCTGGTGAAGTGGTCATGGCAGGGGAGGGAGCAGGGGAGTCGACGGCAGGTGACGAGCTCAGAATCACATCCTGCGTGAGTGATGTTGGCTCGGACATCCATGCCTTCTTTCACGAAGAAGCATCTGCTCGCCTTGCTGACTCATGCATCCCATCTCGGACCTGATCCTCATCCCCATTTCTTACAATGTCGCATTCGTCCCTGCCGTCCTCACACCGTTGCTCAACACTCGATACTCCGCCAGACTTACGCCGTTCTCTGGACCGGGAATGTACTGAACCCTACCGATCTTATCTCCCTCGTTCGAGTACTTCGAAAAATTGTCGAGCAAGTGGACGAGCGACACGAGTTTGTCGGCAACTGGTTATACTGTCTGCGAAATGCCACCAAGCTCCCTCCAGCCGCTGTCCAGCGAAAGAGGAGGACCAGGAGAAACTCCGACAGAGGAAATTCACCGAACAAAACCAATGCTAGAAGTCACGAAGCCCCGGGTCCTAGCGGAAACGAGCACGAGGGCCACAGCCAGTCCGTAGGCCAGTCCGCAGGTGACCAGGACACCGGTCTTCCCACGACACTGAACCTCCTTCGAACGCTACCTTCTGTCGATTTATCAATCTTCATGCAGAGCTGGGCATCAGGAGACGACTACCCGATGACGGATTCAAGAATGCTCGTCTGAACTGTACGTCCTTCACACCTGAAGCCATTGACGCCTTGTAGTCAGACGCTGGGTTAACGTCCCTCCGATGTTTGTATCACATTTTATATAGTGTCCTAAACACATCATCGCCACCATCAAGGACACAGCTAGATTCAGTGCTTCATGCTGTCCTCAGTCCTGCAGACGGCTTTTGATGTCGTCCCGCTCTTGTCGAGTCTCCACAATCGCAGACTTGAACACTTGGTCGAGCCGCGCTACCGGACCACTCGAACCTGCTCATCTCTCCCGACCTTGTATTCCTAATGCTTGCAGGACCAGGCGTAGACGATATCTCCTGCGCCCCCCACAATCACCAGGTCGTAACGATGAATCCAGTATACGGTCGCACCGGCAAGCATCGGGTGACGGCGATTCAAGGACCCTGTTGACTGGAGACGAAGGGTTACGGGATAAAGAGTTGGAGGACGGTGCAGGCATGCGAAGAAAAGTGTATCCGCAAAGCTAGACCCAGTTTCTTGCTATCCCGCCTTGGTGATCTTCATAATTGAGACATTGACCTAATATCCCCAACCTCGAGTGTGCATCGACGGGAGTCCTTTTAATCCATGTTCAGACGTCGGTGACCATGCGGTTTGTCCAGTACTCGAGTATTCGTAGAGCGACTCGACCACGCGATGAGGATCGGAAACCAAAAGCACGACGTCCACCCAGTGCCGCCAACCATGCCTTGAGTCCCGAGCGCCATAAACGAGTCACCCCGGCACCCGACGCAGACAATGAAGAGGACAACAACCACGAGGCTTCTGATATGACGATCATGACGATCAAAGCATGTCGAATGGGAGCAAAGCCGTGACTTAGGCGGGTGGATCCGAGGCTGTCGTCCCCAAGGGAGAGGAAGATGACGGCGCTCAGCAATGGAATACCCTTCCTCCTCCTTATTCATGATGCATGTTACAAGGGCACTCGGACTTGTAGTACCCATTCTGACCGACAGCTCCATACGGCAGTTCTGGGAACAGCGCGGGAACATACGGTTGCTCGACACCACAGTCAACGGTGGCAAGACGACCATAGCAGCCACAGTCCGACTTTGACAGTCCCACTCAGTTAGGCCAACGCTGCGAGGGGAGAGGCACAGCATTAATATTCACTCGCGCCGGTTCGGATCAAGGGCGATCGCGGGAAAGAGGGGGGCTTCCAACATGGAGATGAGGGTAGTAAGGTTCGCAGCCGCTTCGGTCTTGAATGGTACACTGCTGGATTAGTTGGCCTCAGTTAGCGTTCATTTAGCGTTCAAACCTGGCTGAAAACCAAGAAAGGTTGTAGATCGCCAATCCGGGACCATCATTTCTTTGAGATGATTCTTTTCCGGCCTGATAAGCCTCGTTGAGACGATCGAGCGTGTGGTATACATTTCGCAGCGAGTTGGGCGTTTTGCCGATCCGATGACGAATAAATCTGGCCGTCGAGCCATTCCACTGTAAGTCAGGTGGACGAGAGGACCGATCAAGTCAATGAAGGTAGTCCTGGTGTGGAGGTACCGGTTGAGTCATTTGGAGGGCTACGTTATTGATTGTCCATCAGTCCTATCGTGGAACTATGGCGACCATCCAGCTTTCGAGTAGGTGGCGGACGAGGAGCCACTGGCCCTTCCCGAACCGATTCCAGCACGAACGAGGCAGAAGTAAATCTGAAGCTCCGCTTTGACAAATGCAGCCTGTCTATTATGATCGGTACAAGCGGCGAGAGAAGCAGAACGAACCGGTGACGTGGATTACCGAAGGGGGAGTACTGGACGTCAAGTAGGACTGCTGTTTCTCTAGAGGATAGAGCCCATAGCTCATCGCTCTCAAGACCGCTAGGAACGAATCTCGGTTTCTTTCGACGCTTCCAGGCACGACCGTAGTTGAAACACCGCCCACTGGAGACGACGTCCCGATACCGTCCAGGTCGTATCCATTCGTCGATGCGGAGATTGCCGACTTTCCACTCACCTTTCTCGCTTCGTGTGGGGACAATGCATGGCAGTATATGCTCGACACCGTGTACCAATTGGTCGACCCGTTACCCCGCCATTCAGGGAACATCTTGTCACTTCATTTTGTTCATGTTATGCATTCATCATAAATCTACAACATCATCGTGACTCGGTCTACTGTGCGTTACAATTCTGCGTCCTACTCCCTATCTCTACCCGGCACATGCTCTGACAAAGTAAAGCAGACATCCTTGACCATTTGCATGCAATACCTTCTCAAAGAGACACGCGACGGTCGGAGGTCGTACTCGTGTCGAAACACATGACGTGCCATTTTCCTTTCACTCTCTAGTCCGACTAGTGAAAAAATGGGATTACTCCCCCGACACTCCCGCAGTTCGAAATGCTTAAATCAAACTTCGGAATCCGTCCTTTGCTTGCCTGAACGACAATGGTGAGTCCAGGCAATGTTCTTGCCACTCTCTATCACTATCACCGATCCACTCCGTGATCCCTTGGCGGTGCCAGTCGTGAGTTCCGATCGCGATGACTTACGCATTGGTGAATCAGGCGAAGCTCATCGACTCGTGCACGTCTCGTACCGCCAACCGTCTGCCCGCTCCCCACGATAGCAAAGCGACGGGCCACATCGTCCTATCAGCCGCCTTGCCCCCGGCCCTCACCCCGACGGTCTGCTTCTCGGCCCCGAGGTCTGAAACTCCCCTTGCTCCCCATGGTCTCGTCGGACAAGCGGCGGCGGATCCACCAGCCAGTCACGTTCTGCAAGAACATTCCTATTCAGCTGGGACCCACCGATGACTCCGCAGCCTGCCTTTGCGACAAGAACCGATTGGTGAGCTTCAAGCTCTGTGACGGAAGAGGAGAGGGCTGCACCAGCTCGGATCCTCACCTGCGGTGCCCCGCTTTACTAACGACTTTCTTGTGATCGTTTTGGTTTTCGGTGCCCGCGTTGCCCTTCTCCCCAATGGATCGTGTGGTGACAATACTCGGGTTGAGGCTCGTTCGCTGTCATCTGTGCCATCGATATCGTGTCGCAGCATCCCGGTAATATTATTGATGATAAAGATTGTCCCGTCGATCTTGAGGCCTGCACCGGTTCAAAAGACTTTCCGCTAAATTGACATAGGTATGTCAGAATTGGTCTTCGCTTGACAGCGTATGCTCATAGATTCATTCTCCAGGCAAACATAGCGACGTCAAATGATCACGAGGACCGGAATATTTTTCGCATGAAATCGCCCCTTCTGGCATAGAGGAGAGCACAAGATCGACCTTCCGATGATGTCGCGATCACGGCTAAACCGCCTCTCACTTACGTCAGTTGGTGCACAGCAAGCGAGTGATGCTCCTCCGGAACACTGTGCTTCGCTTTTTTTAGATGGCAGATATTTGCAAAATTCAATGGCCACAGCCGAAGGTGGATGTGTTGACGTATTGGCGCTCTTCATTCGCCCTTGGACCCTCCTCGAACGACAAGCCCTTCCATGGAGCACGTTGAGGGCGGTCCTATGGCTCCAGCTAATAAATTCTCAGTCGACATCACATGCACCATGCGAGAGCTACCACACCTCTCAGCAGCGTTACTGGCACGCCTGCCAAACTTGAAGCTTCTCACCACGAACGGATCACGAAATTATGCCCTTTCCGTTTCGTCCCGGGAGTTGCCCGTCCTGATAGCCAGTGTGTTGGAGTGTTGGTCACACATGCTTGGTCATCATGTGGGCACGGAGATCGAGACCGCAGGAGAGACGTAGTTCGTGCGAGACGTATATTAGACCGTAGCGAGCTGTATGAATGATCAAGAGAGACCTGTACAACGCCTGATAAGCTTCATAACCCAACACAGTGGCGTACCGGGGGGTCACTCTAATGGGGCTGGGACCAGCATGCACTATTGGACGTGAGGCAAGCAGCATGCAGATGCATGGCGTTGTTGACGGTGATATCCGAATTCAGCTCCATCGTGCTGCAAAATCGACTCAAAAAGACGTCATTACAGGATGGCGAAATGTAGTGGTAGAAGACAGCGCTGGGTATGGCAATGAGTACTGTTGTAGAATGCGAGTCACTTTCTGTGGCCAATCGCAAAACACACATCACGTCTTTCGTGCGCTCATACCCCATTTTCATCCCTGAAAGATTCGCTCCCTATGACACTCCTCTCTTATGGCCACTTACGTAGGCGCAATGCGGCACCCGTGTCCCATGGACCGCCTTGACCGTACGTTTGAGAAGGGAAGACTGAGCGCGTGTTGGTGCCGGGCAGAAGTCCGGTTTGGCTTTCTTGTCGGGCCTTTATTTCCAAAGCCTTTTTTATCTATGCCCATCTGACGCTGACTCTATCCGTATGGTCGGCGCCTGGTCATTCCCTGCTACGACCAGCCAGGGTGGGGCGTGGGTGGGACATCTGACGAACATCGCAACGTTGACGGGCCGGCTTAGCTGGTGGGAAGTCTTGGGAATTGTCGCGCTTTCAAGATAGGTTCCTGTTTCATAATCAGCCGGAGGGTGCTGTCACTGTTCAATTTACCTAAAGGACACGAAAAAGTCTGAGAAAGGGAGACATTTGAGGTCTAGCTTGGCCAATTGAGAGCGTTTAGGGCGAGTGTCTGATTGAAACCGGTCTTGATCTAGTTCCGATACCGCGCAAGCTTCGTAATGGAACCCCAGCGCTGGTACGTGTCCTACGCAGAGGCGGTGGCGACCTGTATGATCGATATGACACCTCGTTCGACCAGCTCTCTCAAGTAATGGAACCTGATATGGATCTGCTTCGCTCGGGTGTGTCCCACAGGATACTTTGCGATCGAAATCGAAGCCTGGTTATCGCCAAAAAGAGTGATGGGCTTTCTTGGGGCAAACCCAAGCTCGCTCATGATTGACCGGAACCACATCAATTCTCGAGACGCTTGAGCGAGGGCAACATATTCCGCATCACCCGTTGCGAGCGAGACCGAAGGTTGCTTTTTAGACTGCCAGCTGATAGCTCCACCCCATAACCTGAAAACATACCCACTAGTGACTCGTCGTCGATCGACATCGCTAGTGGTAAAGTCTGCATCGCTATATCCATCGAGCTGTTCGTTCCCTCCTGTGTAGATGATCCCCAGATCGTTCGTGTGCTTGAGGTCTTTGAGTACAGATAATACTCCCTCCCAATGTGTCTCTGATGGATCACTTGCGAATCGTCCGAGTAGTTCAACAGGGTAGGCGACGTCAGGGCGAGTTCCAAGCATGACATACATGAGCGAACCAACAGCTGCCAGATACCGAGTTCGGTCGGTCTTCTCCTCGCTCTCTTTGCGCAGAGACATAATGGTTTTTGAACAAAGGGGCGATTTGATTGGCTTGCAGCCAAGCATTCCAAATCGCTCGAGGTCAGTATTGTTGAACTGCTTCTGGCTGAGGTGAAGCGAACGAGCTTTCCGATCGCGTTTGACTTGAAGGCCTAGGATGTAGTGAAGCTCCGCAAGGTCTTTCATATCATCTCGCTTCGACATTTCGTTCTTGAATTGAGCGAGTGTTTAGAGCTTCGCCGCGGCTATGGTGAGGTCATCCACATGAACACCCACCATGATGAGCCTTTCAGAGTCATCTCGGACGTAGATCGAGTGGTCCGATATCGTTCGCCTGAATTCCAGAGACTTGAGCGATGTGTCGAGCTCCCTGTACCAAGCACGAGGTGCTTGCTTCAGTCCATACAGCGATTTGTCAAGTTGCCACACCATATTCTTGCCTCATTTGAACCCTTCTGGCTGTTCCATGAAGACTTGCTCATCGAGCGAACCATAGAGGAATGCCGTCTTAACATCCATTTGGTGTAACTCCAGATCGTGCATCGAGGCAAGAGCGAGGATGAGCCGAATAGACTGGCCTGGCAACCGGGGTGAACGCCTCTTCGTAATCGATTCCATGCTGTTGGCTGAAACCTCGAGCTACGAGACGAGCCTTGTATCGTGGACGATCATTCGAGATCTACCTGGGTTTCCGTTCTGCGAGCGAAGTCCGATGCACCGAAGTTCTTCAAGCAGTGGTTGACCAAGGTCGAACGGCTTACCGAACACAAAGTGAAAGTTGTCCGATCTGGCAATGGTGGCGAGTATACAAGTAATTCGTTCGAGCAATACCTCAACGAACTCGGTATCGACCATCAAACCACTGTCCCCTACACATCCCAGCAGAATGGAGTAGCAGAACGAACGAATCGAACAATAGTTGAGAGGACCATTGCCCTGATGCATTCCGAACAACTTCCACTAGGTCTCTGGGCAGAAGTGATGGATACTGTAGTCTACCTCAAAAATCGTTCGCCATCTCGAAGTCTCATACGATGCACCCCGTTCGAGTCTCTCACCGGCAAACGACCGAACCTCTCTCACCTACGAGTGGTGGTTTGTGCTGCATGGAGCTTAATCCTCGAAGGGAAGCGAGATAGTAAGCTCGCCCCGCGCGCTCGTTTGTGCTGTTTTTTGGGTTACTCCAGTACCCAGGAAGCTTACAAACTGTGGGACCCAATTGAGCGAGCTGTGATTATCGCTCGGGATGTCACCTTCGATGAAACGATGTCAGCATCCCGACTGAATCGACCCAAGGTGTCTTTGAACGAACTCAAACACAATTGGTTCTCAATCATCAAGTCCCTTTACCCTCAAGTACTTCGAACTCATCGACTACGACCGATGTATTTGAAGTAGTGGGAGATGGACCTCGAGCGGTCAAAGCAGTGGGAGCAGAGAACCCAGTGGGAGCTGAAGAGGGGCAAGAGGAGGAGCAGGAGGAGAATGTGGTCGAACGACATCATGAACAGCCTCAATACAGGGGCTGGGATTACGACCAGGTCGATCCACGATATGTACGATCTCCAGCTCCAACACCCGAACTTGAGGCCGAGCCAGAACGAGCTCCGCGGGGCAGAAATCAATTTGTCACTCGCTCGGGTCGACATTGGGGATTGATTTCTACTGCCACAAACGATTACGAGGCAGAGCTTGATGACTACCTCGGCCGACCTGGGAAGGACGAGTACCATCCCTCGAACGCTCGAATCCCTTTATGGACAGGCTACTTCTCACCCCACTCGCTTGCGGCTTTCGCATCCCAAGCAGTGGGAGCAGTAGAGCCTCGCTCATGGAGGGAAGCAGTCAACTCGATTGATGCAGAACGCCAATTGAGTCCCGCTCCCATAGGGCCACAGAGATCCGTATGAACGAGATCGAGGGTTGCTTTAGCATGTGAGGTGCTGGAAGGGAAAGGAGGGCGAACGATCTTGCCCATGATACACCCTTTGCACGAATGCCGCTTTACTCGGGGAATCCTCCCTTGCGATTGAGCTGCCAGTGCATAGCCCACCAAAGAGAAGTTTCATTGAGTCGAACCTGAGGTGAGCGAGCCTCCGATGCCAGAGGGCCCATCGCCCCTTCGTCCTCGATGGCGAGATGCCTTGTGAGACAAGCACTTTCGAGGTTGGCTCTATGATTGCAGGAAGAGCTTGGACCATACCCTCGAGCGCTCGAATTCCAGATTTCCATTGTGATCCCTTGACCACCCACACTTTTTGCTCCTTGATCCGCACGAAGCACCTCGACACCACCCTTGCTGACTCGACTGAGCGAGTTGCCGAACACAATCTCGGCACCAACGCTGTCCAGCCTTGATACTGAGAGGAGGTTGAAAGCCAGACCAGGGACAAGTAGGACTCGACCAAGTACAACTCGCTCGCCTCTATGATTTGCCAAACTTACTGGGCCTGCAGAGTCCGCTGCAAGCGATGTTACCCCAGCGGTTGCAATTCGAACGGTCGAGGCCAATGGTTGTAGCGAGTCGAACCAGGCTCGATCGCCTGTCATGTATTCAGAGGCCTCAGAGTCCATTATCCACTGACTAGAATGGGCAGCGAACAAGGTAACCTCATCGATCGTCAAATGCAGATGGGTGATCTCGCTCTTGTCATTGAATGAGGCGATGTTGGAGTGGGCAATGAGGGCTGTGGAATTAGATGTAGGGGTGGTAGTTGGAGAGGTCGAGATCGACGCCTGTGCGTTCGCTTTCCATCCACTCTTCTTCTTCCCCTTCTTCCCTCTGACACCAGATCCCTCGTTCGCGCTGGGAGGACATGGACAGTCCACTACCCAGTGATCGTGCGATCGACATAGAGGGCAGGGATGTTCCTTACTGGGACCTTTTCCAGCTCGCTTTGGGACTTCACCGAACGGTTTCGAGATGCTGTCCCCGCTTGTCATGATCGGGGTATACTAGAAGAGGTCGATTTGATCGACGTCGGTCGAGTGGCCTAGCTTTGTTATGCAGTCAGATGCGTTCGTGTACTACAGCGGATGACGCTCGAATAAAGCGGCTGTTTGGTTCACACCAGGCAGCGCCGCACTCCTACTCAGCTCTTTTTATCTAAGACCCTTATCCTAGGCGTCTTGATCGTGATGATCGTTCCACAAGACAGGTCGTACTGGTATGACGATCGGTCGTGCGAATCAGATGGTGTATGTCAAAGCTGAATATGCTTAGTTACTTAAAGCCGAGGTCTCATAATCTGTTGTAGTTTATGAAGGATGCATGAGGTAGTACGAGCGAAATGAACTAATCACACTATGAACGCACGCGACGCGCGGCGCGAGCTTATCCGAGCTAATCTTGGCGCATATTAATCACGACGCCGACGGGACTCCGCTCTCGTTCGCATGCAGCAGCTGTCTCAACAAATCTCGCTCCGCCTCGATCATTCTCTTACCTCCCTCATTGTCTCTCACCATTTTGGCGCGGTCGAAATCGATCAGATGAGGGAGAGGGAGAGGAAGCTGTGTCGATGACGACTTGACGATTGTCGGCTGGGCGAGGGAATGGGGAAAAGAGGAAGAAGATTGAGGACGAAGGGAGATGGACGGGTCGAAACGGGTCGACTCGGTCCCAACAGGCTCTGGTTCGAGATGGGTGGAAGCGACGATAACATCGGGATGGGTGGGTACGACATCAAGGTCGATGGGCTCCCGATACGCGTGCGAGTCCGAGTCCGAGTCCGAGTCCGAGTTAGAGTCCGAGTCCGGGTCGATATGAATATCAGAGACAGGTTCAGATCGAAAAGGAAAGATAATGTGCCTCGGCTGGATATCGAGGTGAACGACACGGTTGGCGTGAAGGATATCGTACACGGTTCGTACAGCGAGCCTGTTATATGAAACCACCACCATCACACAATACACGTCAGCCCAAAGACGCAAACGTAAACGCTGACTGAAAAAAAGAAAAAGGTGACAAGGAACTTTGGTCAAGTCTGTCGGAGTGGGGAGATCGGGGCGGTATGCGTAAAGAAGATAAGAGACAAAGATGGACCTGATCGGCTTGAAAAACCGGGTGAGACAAAAGGGGTTGATGACTCCTCCTGTCGGAAAATGAGCAAGTGGTGTATATCAACTTCGCTTGAAATGGGAGAACGAACGCGGAGATGAAAAAGATCAAGAAGAAGTTAAAAGAAGTTGTCGCCAGCTCCTTGACTCACACATCCTCCTTTGAGAGATCCTCCCATTTGCGATGAACCTTCCCCCTCAGCTTCTCAACGATGATCAGCCCCCATTCATCACCTGGCGAGAACCACAATCCGTGGAAACGGGGAATGACTACACCCTGTAGATCGCGGAGTGGGCCTGTGATGATTTGAGCTTCGTTGATGAGCGCTGATTTGATCGAGTATCCTCGGGGTAGTCGGAGTTCGGCGTGGTTGTCCATGTCGAGAAGATAGGCTAGCTTGATGATGTATTCGACGCGTTGTCCAGACATACCCATACCCATATCCATATCCTCATCCCGTTTGCCCGCTCTCGTCGCCACAAACGTAGTATAATGCTCGCCCTGAGTGACAAGCTCGTTTAGCCGAAGTTGTAATCGCCGACCCGAATCACCACCACCACCACCACCACGGATCGAATAACCTGGATCTTCCGATCGGTGGAATGTGAGCGATTCGAGATGATAGATATCGTACGATTCGAATTGAGTGTGGACCGAAGAGGATGTGGCGGTGAAAACTAGTGATGATGGGTGGGTATGGGTACTGTATCTGATGAGGTTGGTGGATGAGGGGGGGTCACTATATCCGGGGTTCATGGAGGAGGGGTTACTGTATCCGGGTTTGGTGGAGGAGGAAGAGGAGGTGTTGTACAGGATTCTGGTGCAAGTGGAGGGATCATCGATATTGGGGGTTAGGTTGGGGCTAGGATTGGGATTGAAGTCTAGGACGTCGAGGTTCGAGTATGAGACAGGTTTGTGGAGGCTCGAAATCGATTTTGGATTCGAATATGACGGGACGTGGAGGATCGGACCGATGAGATGGGATGAACGTGGACTGACGAGATCGACGGAAAATTCTCCACTCGAGTAAGATTGATTGCTGTTCGTCTTCTTGTGACCGGGCGTCGCGTGGTGTTGGACTTGTATCTGACCCTCCCGACGGTGCTCCGATTGTGTATGTGTCTGTGGACGCGGCGACTCCTCTCTATGCACATCCTCACCTTCACCCTCCACCATATCCAACACCGTATCGTTCTCCCTCTCCTCCTCCTCTTCGTCCTCTTCATCATTTTCCGTCTACTTGAGCATCAGGTTTTTCGGGCCCAACACTCGGATCAAGACTGACTTGCCTCTTTCGTTTCCTTCTTATCCCTCTTCTTCCCTTTATCATTCCCCTTGCGTTTACGAGGCTGAGGCGTCTCGTACAGACCTTTCGGTCCCACATACAGGTTATCCCACACGCCTCCCCGCGATGTCAGCCTTTCGGGCCTAGCCGTATAGAGTAAGAGCGCGAGCAGGAATTCCCAGACCGACATGGTGTTGATCATCCGGTCCGAGAGGCCGACTCGCACGTTCCTGTCCCGGATGATGGGGGAGGATAGGATCATTTGGCTCGGACCGGCTCGGACGAGGAGGACGAATATGTCGTAGTTTGTCAACACCCCGAGCGGGACTCGTCGCGTATCCATGTATTCGAACGTCTAGGCTCGGACCGTAGCTGTCAGCAGCGATCTCAAAGGGGTCAAGCGGGGTCAAGTCAACTCACCTGGATCACCTCATCCATAAAAGCCGGCGAGATCCCCTGACGGGTCCTATACCTCCCCGCTCCCTCTATTTTCACAATCTCGAAACCCTCCATCGCTTCATCTATGCCCGATATGATCCCCATACCATCCACCCAAGGTCCTTTCTTCTCCATTACAATCTTATACTCCGGCACGAATGCGAGGTTACCTTGAGCAGGGCGGAGTGTCGCACATTCATCGGGTCCAGCTGATGATCCTCCCATCCGCAGCTGCTTCACTGGCCTCGTCCATGCTGATTTTTTCATCCCTCGATCATCTGGGTATGCCTCCGCTTTGAGGTAACCCATCGATTGAGCCGCGACGCAATTGACAGGAGCAAACAGTAGGTGAGTGAAATTTCCGGACAGATCGACGACCTCGCCTTGAACGTGAATGTTCTCACACTGATGAGCGTCGATCCGGATCTTCATGTCCCATGTCGAGCCGATGTCCTTCGACTTGGTCTCATCCTTCCATGAATCATTCAACAATTCTGAGAGATCGACGAGTATGTCGGATGAATGGGAGACGTGGAGTGTTTGATTGGGTAATCGGAAGAAGACTTCATCGGCCGTACGTGATGGTCCTCGGCTGGAACCACCCGAAGATTCACCGATGCTGGTAGCAAGACGTGTATGAGCGATCGTAGGGGGATCGTACTCATGAAATAGATCCGGTAGCGTTCGGGTCATGGTTTCGTAGTGGTGCAAAAAGGAAGAAAGACGAAAGTCATTGGGGTAAGTTAGTAACCTTTGTAAAAGGGGGGGGAGAAGTAAATGAATGTTCAGCGCTTTTTCCACGAGCTTTGCAACTCTCTGCCTCGCGATGGCGTCCTCATTTCTTGTATGTTTTTCCAAGGGCTCTGCCTATGGCATATGGGACGGCGACGGAGGTTTCATCCAAATCCATGTCAAAAGCCAAGTGGATCTCCCCCCATTGCGTAAAGTCAAAAGAGGTGCCGCTGTCTTTGTCTCTGTCGTATGGTTGGTTAGTATCAAATATCAGCAAAATATAAGAATACGGAAGAAACGAGGAAAGAGAGGCAGACCAGTACGCTATCGACCTTGTCGACCATATCAGGCCCCACCACCCGCTACCAGCTTTCGAAGACAATTCCCTCCCCCCCCCTTGATGATCGTACATCTTGATCTTGACGCCGACGCTGGATATGATGAGGAATCGGTGCAACCAAAAACAAACATATTCTGTGGAACATGCAGCGCAGGATGGAGTCCGGAGGTTAAGATCTGAGGAAGGTGATCAAGCTCAATGTACAGAACTCGGACTCAGGATTGTGCAGCTGTCGAATGTCGCAGACGAGGCCTTGGAGGGGAGCGTGTCGCATCAGTACTCACGCCATCGCCAATGTTCAACGTCAATACAGCGACCGCGAATAAAGCAGCAGCTATTGTCATCATTCCCGAAGCGTGTCAGGATGAATCTTGGCATCGTGACGGTGACGGTGACGGTGACGGCGTCGAGCCTTCTCACCCAAGTACAATATCCATACCTCCCTACCCCCCTTACATACACCAACGGAGAGATGAGTCTTCCCGTACGCCCGGAGCTTAGCTCCGATGGTTGACGACGGTTAGGTGTGCTTCGGCGAAGTTGACCTAGGTTCGACAATGCGAGGTGTAATAGCTTGAGGACACACGAGGGTGTTAGCCAAGCGTATGTGCCGGTTGGAGTAGCAAAGCGAAGAAAGTAACGATAGAAGCAAGGCGTAACTTGATAGGCTAAAGTACTTTAAACTCGGTGAGATAAGACAACTAATAATGACTTTGAATGACTTTCAATCTAGAATCGCTGGTCTTCCCCTGTTTCCACCTTCCGTCTCTTATACCGTCTCTCCCTCGCCTATTCTCGGCGGAATTTGTCTTGAAGACAATACGGCGGTGGGCGTCGGCGAGGGGTAGCGTTTGAGAGACAACACTAAGTGGGCTTCGGCGAGGGGTGGTGTTTGGGAAACAATGAAACGTCATGCTGGATACCTGGCGCCTTTCGCGCTCTTCACTTGGAGTGCATGATGTTCTCATCCGCAATTTCCATACAGACGCATCCTTTGACGACCGTCCGGAGTTGACGGCTAAGCCACATTTGTAAAGGCCAAACAGACACGTCCTTTGAAGACCATCCATTCATATGTCAGTGATCAATATCAGGATGAGTGGAACGGACCGCCGACGTCAGAAGAAGATCTGGCAGCGATGATCACCAAGCATGGTATTGACAACGATGCATAGGTGATATTAGGGCTAGTCGAACACGTTGTAGTCACCCGTCTGGATAGACCATTCGCTAAAGCTCAGAACGATGGGGAGCCGAGTGGAGGGAGATTGGATGCTGTACTCGAGTAAGGTTCAGGTCGGTCCTCGGCGCCTCCGACTAGCATGTTGGAGGGCTCGGATAAGCTCGCGTCGCGTCGCGTGCGTTCATAGTGTGATTTGTTCCTTTTCGCTCGTCTTGCTTTTATGCATTCTTTATAAACCTACAACAATTCAGAGCCAACCAATGCTGAAAGTCAAGATCAGCGAGCTTCAACGTTGTCTGCACAGCTGTCTTTACCAAATCGTCCGCAAAAGGGGAGTGCGATGGAATCGCGAAGGGCGGTGTATCCAGACGATCCAGGAAGTCTTGATTGGGAAAGATGGTACTTCCACCGAGTGAACCAGCAGTTTCACGTCCATTCCGTCAGGTCGCGCTCGTTGAAGCGATGTGACATAGAATGTCATTTCGGTGTCCAAGTTTGGAGGACCGGTGTTGACAATGAGGTCATGGCGTTGACTGGTGATCAAGCATCGTATCGTGTTTTGTATTTGGGGGATGGAATCCGCATCAAGGATGTCGGCTTGGCGGAGAGTAATGGTGTTGGGGATCCAAGCGGGAGGAGGAATGAGGTTCTCGTTGAGGTTGAGGCCATTAAGCCGGGTGGATGGGTGAAGTGTCGGGGAGAGGGCTATGTCGATGAGCCAAGTCCTGTGCGGGATCAGTGCATCGGCGATTTGTAGCGAGACCAAACTCACGCATTTCCGCAACTAAGGTCGACGAGACTGAGTCCGGGTGTGGCGAGGTCGAGCCCAGTTGGGAACAGATCGGGGTATTGACGCTGGAAGAGTGAATGTTGGAGCTATAACCTAGGGAGTGAAAAAAAAACATCAGAATGACTAGAAAGTGGTTCAGCAGAGCGAGGGATGGAACTGCTTCTGCCGGCTGTCTGATCGGAAGGATCTCTCTTAGATGAAGTCTCGGTCTATATCTTTCAGCCAGAGAAAGGTCACAGTCGGGCATGAGGGTGGTTGAAGTGTGAAATTTGGCGGAAATTCAGCTGAGTAACCAAGAGTCTTTATAGCTGGTCAATCACCGGAGACCCTCGGCTAAATAGGCAGACCATCTCACTCAATATGCCTTTACGTATCACACGCAGCATTCTGGCCGTGTACAACCAAGCCATAGCTGTGCAAAGACTACGACCCACTCCACTTCGTCACTCCCATTGCGCGCGCTCTCGGTTTCTAAGCCGAGGATCGCACATGGAAATCACGTCGTCTCCGAGGCTGTCGAGGTTTGTCAAAAGGTGATGGGCAGAAGGAAGTGGTGGGTGACAGGTCTTGGATGAAGATTGATTTGGTGCGGCCGACGTTCGTTCCTTGTGCTCTGACAATCGAGAGGAGAGAGGGTGGGTTGACGATACTGTCGGGTGGGAAGAAGAAGATTGATGTGCGGCACTCTTCTTCGAAAGGAGGTTGGTAGCGGAATGCCATGCCCTCGTACGTCACCAGATTGACAACAGCATGGGAAAACCCGGAATTGCGCGGGGACTGAGGGGGCGGGTCATCAAACTAAAGAAATCAAAGGGTCGGTAATACTAAAGATCGCTCGTCTTACTGAATATCATCTACCGATAGTCCCTCCTGGCTTCGCTGTCAGATCCGTGGGAGAAACCCTTCGTTCCAGCTGGTTTCCACTCGGCCAAGTCTGATTGAAACGGATCGACCAAGTCTCAAGTCCGCGACGCAATCCAACGATTACGGACTGTTTTTGAGCCATACCCTCCCGCCGCGATGTGAACTTTGCGCTTCGGGTTTGCGGGCGCTTCCTCAAGACCGACAACATCGTCAGCTACTACATCATCGACGTCTCTGAAGACCTCTATCACCTCTTAGACCGCCGAGTCCGCCACGTCTACCCGGTCCATCATCAACCCCGCGATGATCAGCACAAATACCGTCAGCTGTATTCCCCGTATCACCCACCCATCGACAGGACGGCGACCGAGATCGTTCACCAGCCCGAGCCCTTCAGCCACCGAAGGTGATTTGACCTCGCCTTTTGGATATTACAATGCGCTTGCCGCAAGCGTGGATTCCTTATCTCCTTACCGGCTCCAATAGCTTCATCGGCTCGTGAGCACCTAGACCGCTTATCCTCCTCCGACCGTTCGCCACCGACTTATCAAGATCACAATCGTTTCATTGGGGGTTAACTCAAAGCTGGATGCAATGTACGCGATGCGGTGTGTGCTTTGCTACAACAAGATGTCGTTTTCCCAGAGACCTGCTCAAGTCACAGGTCGAAGAAACCAAACCAGTCTTCAGTGCATACGATGAAGATTTGATGTTGTCCTCTCGCCTATTCCCAGATCTCGCCGAGACGCGTTGCTACTCTCTCACTTGTAGTAAACCGCCTGACCCCGGACATTGCCTCATCAGTGCCCGTTCCTGACTAACCCATGACCCGCAGCTCACCGCGAATCCTCCAGACGCCATGACGTTCTGCGGCATGTTGCTCAAGTCAAACGCTGGATCAATCCGAACTCCCCAGGTGCCGTGAGCTTGATCGTGTGTACCGAATTGTAGGCCGGCGAGTCGACGTACATCCAGTACACGCCCGAGCTTGTGCTGGAGAAGATCGAGCTGTCTGTACCAAACGAGGCATTCTCGAGGGAGTGAGAGGCAAGGATCGTCCCTCTAGATATGTAAATCAGCTGATGGACAGATCAGTGGTCGTAGCAGACGTGTTGAAGTGTTGTAGGGTCGATCGACATCTCGGTGTTGGGGCTCTTCTCGCCGGTATCGACGGTGTAAATGCTCCCCAGTGGGCGGGCATTGTGCGACCCAGCAAATCTGCGGCTTCGGTTTCAGTCTCGCGCTCACATCATATTAGGTCCCACTCACTGCCTTCTGAAGGGGAATGGTGCCTGGGACCGTGATGGCGTCTGAGCCGAACCGGAATGTGGTGTATCCAGTGGAAACGTCCGGGGCGAGATACAGTCCCTCATTATTATCGTGTTCGACAATGCCAAAGGGAAGAGCGGTGGGAGTTTTGGTCAGCTCGGAAGTCAGTGTCTTATCGTCCGTGATGGTGTATGAGGCGATGTAGCCTGGCTGCATTTGACCGGTTGGGTTATTGAGGTCGGTTGGGAGTTGGCCTTTGACCGCGACATAAATGTGTTTCATGTCCGATGAGAATGCCATCTGGGATGGATCATGACGACTGGGACATACCCGTGAGGGGGAGTCGTCAAATTCAACTCGAACGTCCTATCCCACCCAGATAGATGGGTCCACCCATCCCTACCCACCTCATAGCACCGGAAACCATTCAACGCGCCTCCATTGAGCACACAAATCACCTCGCCGTCGGGGTTGGCGGCGAGGGAGGCCGGAAACTCGCCACCGGACGGGTAGGTGGACTTGAAGCTCGGCCGGGCAGGGTCGGTCGGGTAGATGTCGAAGACGCAGAACGAGCGAGCGTGACGATAGTAGCGAACATCGTGGTCGAAGTCTGAGATGCAGGAACCAAGCTCGACCAGGCTCTTCCCTTAAAGTATCTTCCGGTCCATTACGATGTTTCAGCTATCCCGTGCCACTCTGCCACCAATCCACGCGGATGCACGCTTTCGGCTCCCAAAAGATGACTGCACATTGGGAAGGCTAGGGATCGCAAGGAGAGCTTGATCAAGAGTCTGCAGGATGAGAACGAGAGGTTGAAACATTCGCTCGAGACACGGTGAGTCGTCGTCGTCTTCCCGTCGCATTTATAAATGCCGATGAGGAGCGCTCAGCTCAATCCTCGATTCACTCTCCGGGTAGGTCACTAGCACACCTCGTCCTTCTCGGGATGTTTCTTCGCTGACGTCTGTTTAGGACCACTGCCAAAGGGTCGTCCAGTCAATCCTCGACCAAGTCCCCGAAGAGCTCGGCCTTCAACCCTTTCTCCTCCCCAACCCATTCACGATACCCGTCGTCCCCCATACAAGGGAGGAGTCTACGTCGACCTCACTGAATGTCGTGAGGCGTTCATGGCCGTCCTCGCCTCCGTCTGAGCTCCTCATACCAACGCCATCCACGCGGTTTGTCGCAAGTTCAGCGAGAGTCGGGGACTGGCTCCGCCCCGGTCAGATCAATCTCAATCCACCGAGGCTGGTCGACATATCTCTGAACCTGACAATATTCGATCACTTCTCGACCCACGATTCCAACTCGACCCACGATTCCAACTCCCACACTGTCCACCTCCAGCCGTCAAGCCGCAATCAAACTACATTTCAGCCCTCCCCCCTTGGATTACATCCCCCCACTCGGTCTCGCCGGCCCGTTATCCCTGCCCTTCCTAGAGCCCTCCCATCCGGTGTCCGGGCTTGAGTTCGATTGCGACGACGTACGGGCCTTTGTGCTCACCGTCGTCGAAATGAGCAGGACGGACGCGAAGGCGCTGGCCGGCAGGTTGACCGAGAAGGTCAGGTGTTATGGGTTCGGACCGGTGATCACAAAGGAGGATATGATGGAGGTGTGCAATCGTGAGCGCTTCTACCGATAATTGATGGCCGTGCGAGCTTATGATGAGACCAGACTATCCTCCTTTGATTCCGATTTGATGCCTAGCTTGCGCGGTGACAACGGGTGTCACTCGCCCCGGGACAACAAACCATCTCTGGATCGGTCGGTCAGTCATGAATGACCAAAGCAACCAAAATTTGCGGCCGTGAGAACAGCCATACCACGGAGGGAGTCTGCGAGAGCCGTGACAAATAGGCAGAAGCACAGCCTGGGGGGGGGCGGTCCCAGTCAATTGACGCGTCCGAGTCGCCTAGGCGGTCTGAGGGCACTATCGATACCGATGACGGTTCGATGGAGGAGATTTGCATGCAGATGGAAACCAATCCATTATCCATTCTGCAACTGTACAAGCACGGGCGCTAACCTGCTCATTCATCAACTAATCACGTCTCCCAAACGCTGATCCCCCCATCCTGCCGTGGCCTGCTTTCCATTGCACCCTCCGACATTCCACTCGGAGATGCCTAGTACGCCACGACGTAGCATGTCACGTCGATGTGTTGTCCAGTAAGCTGGATGTCACCCAAGATGAAGAGGTTTGACAAGTTTGCGTATTCGCCTCCAATGGTCAAGATCTAAAATACCCCAATCGAGGGACTCATCACCCCGAGTTTTCTCAACCACACGAAATGGACATACGATTCGACTTGAACCAATGATTCCGATCCCCGATCCCGGTCTCCTCCGCCAAGAAACCCTCGCCGTCGTCCGTCACGCCGCAAAGATTGATCGCGGCGCTCTGGAGTGTCCCGTAATTGTACAAAACGTCCGTGACCGCGTCGCCCATGATGGTCCCGTTGAAAGCGCCGTTGAAGGTGCCGTTCGTGGAAGGTCATACTGGGTGGGGAAGGAAGGTTTAAGCTTTAGTGGCGTGGAGGATTTTCGCGAGGAGCAGAGATGAAAGGACACTGACTGAAGTTTGAGCCACCCAGGTCGGTGGTGATCATCTCGGAAGAGGAGGGCCGAGAGTCAGCGAACCATTGAGCAACGGGATTAGTTTCGGTAACCCCGGTAGCGGCCAACGAGGGTTGGGCCAAGGCGAGGACGAATGCGGGGATGAGTTGGGCGAATTTCATCTCCTTTCAGATGAATCAACTGAAGTGAAGCCAAGCCGACTGGCGAGACCGGATGACCGTACGAGACCGCACGCCCAATCGTTTTACTTAAGGATTCCTTCAATATCTATAGCACAATCGAGTATGCACATGTCTTCCAGACTCCTCCCTCCGATATCTCGACTTTCGTGTCAGGCCGCGTCCTGCCCATCTCTCACCTTGAGCCGGTTTTGGCGATGATCGACTCGTTCTCTCGCAACGATTCACCCATGCTACCCTTCAATCTCTTCGTCAGTGCAGTCTTTTCGCTCTTCAAGTCGTGACGTGTCTCAACCACAGATGACTTTTCGAAGTCGATGACCCGGAGCTCGCACCCGGTAGGATCGATGATGTCCGGATAGTGTTCGCCTAGGAAACCACGGAGGATGCGAGGCGGTCGATTGTACAAGAAATGTCGGATCGTGGCGGCGTTATGTTTCACGCGTTGCTTGTGAATCTTTTTGTACTGCTTGTAGAGTGAATTCCTGGCTCCGTGGTCGGCATGAGCGCAAAAAAATCGTGGAGACGAGAAGGTGGGGGAATGTCAAGCATGCGGAATACCGCATTGTTTGATGGGCGGCACAAGTAAAGCGGGATTGCAAAGAGATAGAAGGCAGATCAGCGCGATACGAGCAGGTAAACTTGAGCCAGGAAACAATCACAAAGCGTTTGGGCAAGGCAAGAGAAGAGGGCGAGTGACCCATGCCATCTCCCGAAGACGAAGGACTCACTTGTCTTCTGCGCTCAACTGACACGTCTCTTCGATCGCATCGGTCATCCCCCACAGCCTGTCCAGCACCAGGCCGAAGACCTGTACCTCCTGGGGATCTTTGTCACACTTGGTCGTCGTGGTGGCCATGAATAAGCCGTAGGACCGAGGCACAACGCTGCCCTGGATCGGCTTGAGCGCACCTTCGTAGAGTAGTGCCTCGGATCGCAAATGCCGCAAGCGCTCGTCGCTGGGGTATGTACGACCCCGTCTGTAGGGCTCGTACGGGCAGACGAGCTTAATGACGACTGGTATCGCCTTGGGAGTCGGGGTCGAAATGAGAGTCTGGGAATGTGTAGAACTAGGAGTGGGAAATGTAGTCGGCGAGGGTGCCTCCAGGTTCGTTGCTCTGGGCTCCGTGATCTCGGTGTCCGTGTTGGTCGATTTGTAATCGTCGATAGAGACGGTTGAGACGGGTGTGATCGGCTTTTTAGCTCGTACGACCTCGACGCTTTGATCCTTAAGCGGAAGCTCACTGTAAGCCTCGCTTCGCCCGTGCTGCACTGCATTTACCCCTTCCCGGGTTTCGACAACGGGCCAGGCTTCGGACCACCCATACAAATCCCCTGCAATGACGTCCCCCAAGCGGCCACACCCGACCGAACCCGAGCTTCCTTCATCCAATACGATTTGCAGTACATTCTCCTGCTGGAGACGAGCGAAGTCGAGTTGACGGACGAGCCTGAGGTGGGATTCGGCTTTGAGACTCTCTGAAGGTGATGAAGGATCTCTGGGAGTAAAGTCAAGCTGAGAAGCGTCGAGCCTGAGGACGGAGTTGCAGAGGGTAACGAAAAGGGGTGCAGACTTTTACGGTCAAGAAAAGGCCAGTCAGTGGATGAGTCTTGTTGCGTTAAATGAGATATGAGAAGTCGCTGCAAAAGATGGGGGTTGAAACGTACCGCTTCACATTTCCCAATAGCTGCACTCCCATTGTCCTTCACAGGCATCGACCGCCTACGTTCTGCCTCCTGATCCAACTCGAGCGGGAACATTGCCAGCGCGACAATCGTGCTGAGGAAGGTCGGCAGAAGGCGTTGCATCCCTACTTTCGATGCGGAGCGAGCATTTTCTCGCACAAAGACGGTGTTCTCACCGAGGTCACGACGTGTGGACAACGGAGAGAGTGAAGACGATGAGGGAGGTGTGATCGTTTCGGATGAAAGCATGACGCTGTCCTGGTCGTGAGCGTCCGTTACCGCTTCGGACGCCGCCGTAGATCGATCGTTCGAGCTTAAAGTTGGCACGCATGGTCTAAGCAGGTCTAAATTGGCTCGCCCGGCATCGGCACGAATGACTGGTGATACTGAGATGCAGGAGGAAGTGTCGAGCTGTACGAGAACCAAACCGACAAGGGTAGACACCACCAGGCGACGCGTTTGGTTCATGTTGCATAAGAGGCATGGGACAACCTAGAGAGAAGGGATCAGCTCGGCGTATGGCCTGCCATGATGTGATCACGAGCCATTAATACTAACAGATTGAAGCAAAAACTGCTGAGCGTGAGGTGGGATCTCATTGGGTCCGTCATTGTCCGCGACAAACAGCGTTCTCTGGCCTTTCGAGCTCCCCTCTCCTCGTTCACATTCGTCCTCGCCTCGAAGCAACCAGGCTTCCAGCTCTTGCATCCCCGTATCGGCGTCAACGTCATCAAGGAGCATAAACGCCGTCCGCACTACACTGGATACGTCGCCTGTCCCTCCGCCAGGCCTGTGTTCCTCGCGCTCAATGTGGAGGCAGCTGACTGGTGATCCCGGCCTGTTTACAGAGCCTGGTACAGTCGGTGACACAGTGGGATAGTCCGTGATGTGTGGATTGAGCTTGCTGACGAGAGTTCGACCCGACGGCTTCAAGGTGATGTTACGATGATGATCGAGGAATAGGCGCACGCCATGAGTGAGCCGAGCGTACGGGAGGGAAAGGCTTCGGACCTCAAACCCGTGTTTGTTCAAGGGGTTGGTGTAGTCGGAGAAAGTGCCCATAAATGAGCGAATGTGCTCGGCCCGGAGGAAGTCGTTCCAGTCGGTGAAGAAGCGCATGGTAGCCGTTGCAGTGTCGATCGAACAAGCAGAGTTGTCGGTGGTGGCATCGATGGGAACGGCGGGAGGGGCGTTGAAAATGGCGGTCATCGAGACGCTGGACAGGCTCGATTCACGGGTTCCGGCAATCGAGGTGGTTGTGCGGGCGTCGTCATTGTCGTCATTGATGGTCGTTGCGGACTTGGAAGGGTTCACTGCACGGGTATTGGCAATCGAGGAGGTGGTAAGGGCGTTTTCATCCCTGACATGGGAGGCTGTTGCAGCGTTGGATAACTTGCCGGTGCCGAAACCGGGTGTGATTGGTTGCAAATAGCTTGAGCCGTCGTCATCGTCGTCGTCGTGATCTCCGTGATGAAGCACAACATCTATGAGCCTCTGATTAAGCTTGTCGATGATATCGGGGTCGGATCGAACGATCAGCCGAGTGATGCCAGTTTGTCGGCACCAACGCCTCACAGAAGCCCAACGCCTCCCCGTATCCTCCCTATCCGTTCCTTGTTCCGGCACTTCCTCGGTGGAAGAAGTGATCGTTTTGCTCTCCCCTCGACTCACTATCCCCTCCGGAGAAGTGTGAAGGAAGAGACATTCGAGAGGGGATTGTGGGATTGGCCGGGTGTCTTCGATCACACCCGCTTGGGCGAAAGGATCCAGACGCTTGTCGTAGGGTACCAAGCCTGGCCAAGGAGTCCATGGGCGGGATGGTTGAGGAGGAAGGAGGGAAGGACGGTTCAGTTCACTCTTGCTCCCTTCAATGTTGGTTTCAACCGTCACGGCTTCTTCGGCAGTACTAATGATCTCAGCTTCGAGTTTTACCTTCTTCCCGGGGGGTAGAGCAGAGTCTGGAGGGGTGTGAGGTAAATCACATAGTGAGGTCATGATCGAGTCATCAACGATGTGGAGTGAGAGGAACAGATTCGAGTGACTTAGCTAACCAAGTCCAGATCCTTAAACGGTACCCTCCTTTAGAGTACGAATAAGCAAGCACCAGTCATTACTCGAGTAATGAAAACCAAAATGGTCGCGCTTCATCGGCGCTTCTTCTCTTTCCCCCGAAGCGTCCTGTCCCGCATCGCATCAAAACCAACAACCCACGAGGGCGGAAGACTGGCGGACCCTCTACTTTGCGATTCTCTGAGTATGCGTTGGCGGTATCGTGAGCACCTCCCTCAACCCTTTATGGGCGCTCCCTAAAAAAATGGAACCTGCTTCAATCAGCTGGAGTGACGATGGAGATCATAGATTAGCAGATTCCAGATACCAGGTGGCCTTTAAAGGAGAACTCACTCACAAACCTGCCCAGTGACCAGGAGATGGATAATTGGGTCGCTTCCGACTACAGGCCGTCTTTTCAGCGAAACTTTCTTGGTAGTGTCCAAGTCGGACACTCTATGTGTCTCGTTCGGTCAGGGGTCAACCCTCACTTGACCGCACCCTCTCGCCATAATACGACTTGGGCGCGGAAAGAGAGATCGAAAGTTGGAACATGGCGGTATCCAAGTCAGCCTCGTCGGGTTGAAGATAGAAGCAGTCATCTGCAGAACCAAATAAAGGGGCGTTCTGGAGACGGGCTAGATACAGTGTGAATGTCAAGAACCTTACGGCCTCCCCGCTGTATGGGAAGCAGCAGTCCGGGGAGGGCCATACGGAATACTGGCTTGCACAGCTCGAAATTCTGTCAAATCCCCTGATATGGTTCCAATATTTCCCAGTCAGCGGTCCCGTTCTTCCAGGCTGGTCCCATAATAGAGACCAAGTAGCTATACATCCATACTATACTTGGAAGGAAGTAATGGTGTCCTGATCACTATCCTCATTGATCAAGTTTTCAGGAGAAGAAACTTCGACGGTGTGAGGGGCGCTGCCTGAATCAGTATGGAGGAAATCAAGAGCTTCGTAAATTGGAGCAGTGATGAAGTCTCCTACGGTTACTACTAGTAGCTCCATGACGAAGCAGTCATAAAGGGGCTATACCGCGCAGAATGACAGCTTGCTGAAGCGTGAGAGACATAACATCAATGTGCTACAGTTCGACCAGCGTTATCCCGCTGATCCTTCTGAGCCCATACGGTGCGTGAATGTGGGATCATGCTCAGAGTGGACCAGGCTATCACATCAGCTCGTATGCCAGAAGGAAGAGGGAGATATCGGCACCAGTAAGCTTGTGCGGAACAGCTAGCGCGTCGGTCATTTCCAGTAACGCCAGGATGTATGGGCAATGTTCTGGCGCAACTTCCATCGCTTGTTCTAATGTGTAAGCTGTTATTTGAGCTACATGTACCCGCACAGTGCCCTCATCTCGTACAGCTCTATGTCTGGACTCGAAGATATAGCTGATTGCTTGACGTACCAATATAGCAGAGAGAGCTTTTGGCGTATCACCGTTGTATACAGTGGGAGCAGTGGACTAAGGCGTGACATTTTTACTACGTCAGTTTCGAGCAATTGCCGGGCAGCGTGCTGAGAGCAAACGGGCGAGAAGCGGTCAATGCTCGGGCAATGCTAAGCGCAGCCGGCCCAAGTTCAATCGTGCATATGGGTGCGCGCCTGATTGACGGAGGGACATAGATGGCCGAGGAGCGGGAGAATTACAGGGCAGCGGTGAGACGAAAGCCGGGTAGCGGATGTCACGCAGCCTGAGACTAAGTCAAACCGGTATACGGGCTTACGCGCAGACCTACCTGTAACGTCGAGCGAGCTACTCGTCGCGACCCAAACCGCTTGCGAAACCCCTAATCCGCGCCTGAACTGTCTGAGCGTAGTGCCAGGCGGCTAGAGCTGGGTCGGGTGCCTCGTCTTGCCCGTGGAATCTCGAGTGAGGAATCGCTTTGCCATTCAACCCACGTCTCCAAGGGTCGATCGGGTAAAAGTAGTGGACGTAGAATGTGTCGCTCTTCCGAGTCAGTCTGGGTAAGCGCCGGTAGCAGAGTTGGCACACAATGTTTGCGTACCTTGCGATAGAGAGACCAATTCAAAGCGTCATAGGCGCGATGAAGGCGCATGTCAAGGAGAAGACCGGCCTTGGGGCTGAACATCTCGTCCGAATTGCCATCGAGTTGCTCGTACACCTGCACTCGTCAGCGGATGCTTAGCCAGCTTATTCACGTCGGGCCGACTGAAGGGCACAATGTGAGAGGCGTGACAGTCCTGCCACCGGCTCCCGCTGATAGGACAATCAGAGTCTCGGGAGATGAGATTCATCTTGAACTCGGACTGAATGTCGTCAGAATGCAGCAGATACTTGACGCGAGGGACTTCCGAACCTGATCTGCTGAGCTGCGCGTGGATCCAGGCCCGCTCGTTCCTTCTTGGCCTGAAGCGGGAACGACCGTAGTATAGTACGTTGGGCCTCGCGTGAAATGGACATCGCTGCTCTTACCTGGAAGAAGGGAGGTTAGCAAGGGCCCCAGGTGCTCTATGGCGGGCGCACCTTCTTCGATGTACTTAAACGTCCCGGCGACCGGTATGTCGTTAGGATTAACGGGTCGTCCGCTCTCCGGGTCTATGATTGCTCCGGGATGTCGTGGGTCTGGTTCTACGAGCAAGGAGATAACATAAGACACATATACCCAAGTGTTGTCGCCGCAGGTTTCGAGGAAGTTGAGAGGGAACTTCGCGATCAAAGTATCAAGCACGGATTCAATGACGAGCCTGCCTGATCGAGGCCACGCGCTGGCTGCGGTGTTGTACGTCTTCTGACCGGGCATGAAGAAAGACGAGGAGGCAGGGATGAAGATGATGAGAAAGGCACCAGACAATGACCCGGTGTGATTTTTCGGCATTTTGGACTCACCGAAAATTCACTCGACTGTGGCATTCTATCCCCATCCAAGTCGGCGAGGATAATGTTGAATCGGTTTTTTTTTTTTCCCTGAAACCTGTTCTCCCCTCCTCACCACCTCAGAGCATCCCATTCATCTAAGAAGCCGGTCAGAGGAACCTTTACTTGAGCCGCACCCATACAGGTTCTCTCATGCACAATTGGTGTATAGGAGGGATGGTGACCTGCTGCGCTTTTGTGTGGCGCGCTTTTGGATGAAGTTGAGCAGGATAACTTATCGAGAAACACCACACCGACTTGGAACAAGACATAGCCACGTGACCATCGGTATCACGGGCTTGGGGATCAGATATTATTGTGTCCACTTGTGTCTCGAGCATTGGTGACGGAACAAGGACCATGATACTGCGAACATGCTTACAGGCTGGCCTCTGGGTGACAGTATCCGTCTCTGCACAACAATCCGATTTTGGCTTGATCTCGTCACGCCGGAGGTACGATCTTGCGCAAACAACCAGACCAGACGAGCTCTCCAACATCTCTCGTTGGTCAGCAAGTCAAAGCGTAAACGGTACTTAGAGTGACGTTGATTACGCGACCGGATGCGATGCTCGTAGGATCCCGCACGCAGGCCTTAGTAGTAGAAATACTGATCAGACTATTTCGTAGAGAACGCCAACTGGCCGATACAGGAGCATTGGAGAAGGGTCATCGCCTTGGCTTCGTCCTGGTCCGGTCTAAATCCTTCCTCACCCAAAGACAGTACAGCCTCGAACGAGCTCCTGAACCCAGCGTTAAGAGGTTTGGACTGGTGGTTCGCCAATGACTTTACCTCGAAGGACTGTATCGGTCAAGGTGGACTCACGTGAGCTGACTCACTCCTCTTTTCCTGGGACAAGAGTTTGCGCTGATGCGCTGCGGAAGCAACGCTACCTGTCCATGCGGGACGCTTGGATTATGGAACAAAGCGCGTCGCAGTCCCGTTCTTATGAGGTTGGATGGTTTACTGACGGTGGGAAACGTAGAACTGGTTTGATCAGATAATCCTCATCCCTCAACTTGTATCAACAGCTTGCCTACTCCTCGCCTCGGCCAATCTCACCTCTGTGCAGCGAAAAGGATGCTACGATATACCTTATCGAGCTTATGCCTTGCGGGATGATTTCCTCAACGGTCTCGGAGGGTATCTAACCGGAGCGAATGTAGGTCATACTTGGATCCCGCTATATATAGACCTGATGCTGATAAAGTTCATATAGACGATCAATGTATGTCCCATTCCCTTCATACACACCAGATACTGCCGTGCTGAACCAGGAGACTAGGTCGTGCAGAACTCGGTGTCCTTTGCGATTTACACAGATAACTCGACCGTACTTGAAGATGCTTTGGACCGAGCCATGGCAGTGGTCACGGTTCGTCTTCATTGAACCTGTAGAATGAAAAACTGACCTCGAATTGCCAGTATTCGGATGACCCGAAAGAAGACGGGATCCACAGGGACGGCTCATTCCTCCAGCACAAGGGTATCCTGTACAACGGAAACTACGGCAAAGACCTTGTCTGTGACTTTGCTCTGTCTTTGTGAAGTCGCCGTCAACACTGATCTGGATGCCAAAGATCAACGCTTTCGTCCAGCTTGAGAGCGAGGCCAAGGGCACGATTTACGCCGCGAATAATACAACGCGAGAAGCGTTCGCGACTGATATCATGGGAAGTGAGTGGATGATCTATGTCGACGAGGAGACTCGTCAAGAACACTGGGATCTCGCGAGTTTGCGCACCTAACCCCGGAACAGTCCAAAGCTGATGAGACGACAGAATGTCATTGGACGCTTCATCGCGTTCCCGACGACGGATCTACAAGCTAGCGCGGATATCAACTTCAACGTGAATCAGCTCGCGAACGCTACAAAGGACTTCGATGGTCCCTTTGACCTCCAAATGACCGTTAGTACTCTGGCGTCAAACGGTACCGAAAAGCTCTTGGGCAACAAGGGTTTCTGGGCATCGGACTATATGGTGGGTCCTCGCAAACTCGGACCAATATCAAGTAACCACCTACTAATCAAGAAGATAGGTGCACCGGCGTGACAAGTTCATGTTGACGAATAAGATGATCTCGAACCGTTCACATAACACTGAGTACACCAACCTCGCCAATCCTTTCGGATACCACCTCGGACAAGGTACCTTATTCTCCTACGTCAACGGCTACGAGTACCGGGACATCCAAAACGCATGGGATTGGAACCTCATCCCGGGCACCACGGTACTCCTCGATGATGAAAAAGTGCCGAGAAACTCGTCAAAAATCGGTGTGACGGGGAATATGTCCTTTGTGGGCGTAGTGAGCGATGATTGGGTAGGTACGAGCGTGGAGGACTACATTGATACGTATGACGGGAGCTTGAGTTACAGGAAAGCCTGGTTCTTCCTCGACGATTCGGTACTCATCACCACTTCTGATATGCCTCGTTGTCAAACTCGACCGTCGTTACGGTATTGGATCAGCGACTCGCAACCTCTGGTGGCATCAATGTGGACGGCAACTCGGTTGACGCGGGTACAAATTTGATAGCAACCGGTTCGACCTTGTACCACGGCGGGAACGGTTATCTTTCTTATGGGCTTCCATTCAACCTGACCCTATCCGAAGCGAATCGCACAGGCGACTGGTCGGCCATTTCCACTTCTACCAAAGGGAATACCACCGTCCCCATCTTCTCGGCTTACACCACCGTCCCCACCGAGGAAACCTACACTTACGCGTTCTTCCCGGCGACAAACCCCGATCGATTGGCTGCCGAGCTGGTTGGACCGACGACCAGCCCTATCGAGATCAACGGCATTCTCGGCATAGCTGGTGCAGAGCGGTTATCGTTCGTGTTCTGGCCTGGAAGCGGGACCAGCGCGACGGTCTCATTGTCAACCATCGGCTGGGCATCAATTGGCGAATTTACCGTGTCCACCTCGGATCCCGCCGTATTCTTGTTTGCGACCCGACGGGAGCCTAGTGGTGGACGTACACTAGTGGTGACGTTTTCGGAGCCGACACAGATCTTGACAACCTTGAGCTTCTCGCTGGCTTCATCGAAAGGGGGTTTGGCTTGCGCAGACGTGGATTGGGATGACGGGTGCTCGGGTTCAGGGGAAGCGGTCGTATTCGATGTCGATCTGCCGAGCGATGGCCTGGCGGGATCGTCGGTGTTCAGAGAAGTGAATCTCGGCTGGCGATCATGATTTGTACATTGAATGATCGTTCGGGCATGTATAATGTACCTGATTGCTGCGAAGAACGGAAGCAAATTAAGGGCCTGTCACACCGCGATAACCCATAACGCAGCTACCTAACCAGTCACATCTTGAGAACCGACGCATGCACCATTAGAACAGAGTCCCGGCGAATCGCGTGTACATCGGAGGGGGTGTCATCATAGATAGTCTAGCATCTGGAGGGCCGTATCTCTTCAACAGCAAGCAGGGACGTGGTGGAGAAAGTCCGGATCTTCGTCTCCGCATTTTAACCATTTCTGGGGCAATAAGTAGTCGTATGATTTCGTCTTGAGCGACTTATGACTTTGACCCGATCAGAGTTCTGCCCATCTACGATGTATCGTAAAATATCCCCATGAGCGACAACTACGGAAAAACATCGTCACTAGAAAGAAAGTTAAGATAGACTGAAGCGGCTCAAAAACACCTTACCAACCAATCTCGCTTTCCGTTCTATCCCTCAGCCATTGTCGCACTTTCTTTGCCCTCTCAGACGCCTGTTCTGGCGCGAAAACACCAGTTTTGGAGGCATAATCGGGGGCAGAAGGTTGAGAAATCCAAGGCAGAGAAGATCCCGTCGTTCGAAGTCGCGAGAACAGAGACAGGGGAAAAGGGTGTAAGTTATCACAAGGTAAAGCTGCCCTGGATAAGCACCGTTTGGTTCACGCTGCGACTTCTTGTAATAGATAGAAGAATGACTGGTTTGCCTTGTCGTTCTAATCGTTCGATGAGGGAAGGATGCCCGGTCTATCGGCCGCTGCAACTGGACTTCTTCAGCATTGTACTCACGTTAGGCAGTTTGTTGGCTGACGGACATTGCTAAGCGCTCTACTGGTTTCTGGCGGGACATGCTCCGTCCTCTTCCTCACCGAAAGATATGGTCGACGGGCCCTAATCCTCACAGGCGGTACAGCATGCTGCTGCTGCAACTTTCTCATGGCCGGACTCGGCAAGCTCAAGACGTCAAAATCCATCAAAAACGCGATCCTCGGTTTCATCTGTATCTGGAATGTGTTCCTTGTGTTTGGCAGGAGTCGCCTGGTGTCTCTCCTCGGAAGTGTCATCCCCTCGACTTCGGGCCAAGACCACGGCGTTTTCGCAATGCCTCTATCAGGCATTTGCGGCATGCTTTGGTTTTATGGTTCTCCTGATGTTGGGAAGGCTCCTGGTGCCGTTGGATGGTATGTACGGGTGTCAAAAGAAGTTAAGGTGGATAGAACGGCTGATACGAGATCTCAGGGGCGTTAGAACCATGTTTCTCTTCGGCTTCTTGGCACTGTTTGGTACTATCACCAATTACTTTACACTGCCAGAGGTGATTACCTTGACGAAGAACCATGGGCTGACAATGCTAATAGTTCCGAGCCCGCACATACAACGAGATTGACGAGATGTTCACTTTGCGTGTTCCTCCTCGCAAAATGGCGACATACCGAACCCTTGCGGAGCAGGAGGGCACCAACTCTCACATGTAGCTTGGTCAAGAGATGTAGTAGCCAAACACAGACGGTGAAGGAGAGAAGGACGCCATGACTTGCGGTGGACGAACTAGGATCTCTACCCAATATGCCGAGTCAAAAAGCGATGCGACTTGAGTGATCCCGCAGACGCGGTTTTTTCATGCTTTTTGGTCGAAGATATCAAATTTGTTTTAAAGTCTCTGCCAAGCGGTCAAAGGAGAAATATGTCTATTTAGGATGATTACTGCGCTTCAGGTGTTCTCAATCGGATTCTCGGGGTAGATCACCTGAGATTCTCCAAGTGGATTGAACAAGATCAGGGTTGGGCTTCCCAAGAACCTGGAGTAAGGGAAGTAGTTCGCGAGGCATTTCCATACGCACCAGTCTATGTATTGCTCAGCGATACAAATTGGACCAGATGAGTATACGAGGGTTGCTCACTCATTGCAGGGACGCCCGCTGCATTGTAGTACTTTCAAACAGTGGCATGCCCCGGAGCGATCGCCGCCATGTCCTTGATGTCGAGCTGAACCAAGAAATTCATCCCTTCCGCGTAGATAAGCGACAGCCTGAAGAAAAGGTAAGGACTCGATCGGAGTGTCGGAAAGAAGATCCCGCTCACAGATCCTCCAGTCCAATGGGGTGTTCACACCTGAACGTATTGTCAAAGATTCCACCTTCGACCGCGCGTCTATCCCAGCGAGAACGACTCCCGTCATATTTCCGTTTACATCTCTCAGACGAAGATGTTCCATCTCACCGTACCAATCGGTATCTTTGACCAATGGGCTGTAGCCTTTCGAGGTAAACGGATTTGCAATCCACCTGCCCTTGCGGCGGCTGGATAACCGTCATTCGACCGAGCCCCTCGTCGTGGAATATCACGACCTCCTTGTCCTTTGAAAGTCTCACATCTAGTTCGTTACCTTCGTCACCAGCTCTGGTCGCAGCCGCAACTGCATTGTAGCTATTTTCGGTGGTAGAGGAGAGAAGGCGAAGCGCTCGATGTGCGTAGACGTTAATCCAGTCGTCCGTTGGATGCTTTCAACGCCTTTATGTTCTTCCGAACGTCGCGGTGCCGAACGCCCCCTAGGTGACGAGTTTGCATGAGCATAGAAATAATAGGGCGCCGCGCAATTTACCTAGTATGACGTAGGGGAAAATCCTTCTGGATGCGCATCGGACGCGGGCAAATGACTCTGGTTAGCTTGGTGTGTCGTTCCACCAGGTTGATAGTCGAAAGCTTCGCTGGATAATGCGAAGATTTGGCTCCAGTCAAATGGATCCTCATTGTATACGGTCTGTCCAGACGCGTTCGGGCTCGCCCAGTCGAAAGCAGACCAATCCTCAGTCGTCGATGCTCCGATATCGCAGTCAGTATGGAGACCAAAGGTGGAAGACCAAGGGTTGGGATCCACCGTTGACCGTGATCTGTCTGCACATTCGGTAAAGCGATGAGGTGATTCCGTCATGGCCCTGATACATTTTTAATGAATATAAACCCCCTTTTGATACTTACGACAGCATTGACAGCATCGTGTACCCATTGTGGCGTGTGGACGAGTTGAGGGTTGGGTTATCCGGATCACCAGTCACTGATAGAGCCATGCGGAGGACGAGATCGCGTCGATCGCCCTTCTTCAGCATGATCCCCGATGCAAAGAGGATGTAGCCGGACTTGAAGGAAAAATGCGGGATGTGCTCATGCGTCAGAGCGTCCTCGAAGATTGTCTCGGCAATGCGCAGGATCTCATCGTATTATTGCGAAGAGTCCAAGTCCACTGGTCGTTGCCTCGAGATACGCAGATAGAGTAACAGTGGCAATATCCGAACTAACCATCATTGCCTGTACTATTTCTATCGACTTTTGCCCCGGCTGTATGGACCACGAGAATGAGCTTATCGGCATGTGCTCGTAAAGCCGTTGCCTCTTCGATCTGCCGGCTGGTGAAGCCCTCCTGAGTCGCAAGGACTGCTGCTCCGAACGCCAGCACTACGGTGGAACAAAAGTGCCGACCGACCCCTCACATACGAAGGGGTGTGGAAACGCGGGTCAAGAACAGAACAGTAAGGATGGACATAGGTGAAGAATCTGTCATCGAGTGTACCAGCGGGGCTGGCGAATGGTCTCGTTCACGTACGCCGCGAAAAGTTCCGAGATTCTAGACTCTGTGACGAGGCCGTACTCCCCAGGGTCGAGGGAACAGGCAACGTCCCGCTTGGGACCCGTAGATTCCGAACTGGTAGTATCGCTTTTGCTCCGAGATTACCGTTTGCAACTTGTTGCTGGTCCACCGCTTGAGCTTTTCCGCATCCTTCCTCGGAAGGGCCAGGCTCGGAAGGGTAGGCAAAGCACGAATCTCACGCCTCGCATGATGGCGAGATGCAGAATTGACCACTGCCTCGATGGCGGGCGAGCAATCACACGGATCTAAAGCGCGTGGAGGCAAAGTGATGAACTTAGAAGCAGGGTGAGTGTTGTCATACCTATGCCACCAGAAAAGGCTCCCAGAATCAAGTTTGTGGAGCAATTGAATTGGGGGTCTTCGAATGACACGTTTATCTTCGAGCGGACGACGTTCATACGCACTAAAACATCACTTTCCTTCTAACGAGCTGATACGAAATCCCTTCATATTACCCGTACTCTCACTCATCATCCATCTCCGACACATTCGTCTCCTTGAACTTCCTAGCCGATACCCCCCGCTCGAAGAGGATGTCGAGTTCCCGAAAGGTCCTCGATTTACACTCGGGTAGGCGGAAATACGCCCAAATAAAGGTCAACACGCACGATCCGAACTGCTTGGGACATCAATCTCACTTCCTCACACATCAAGTGCGTACCCAAAAGAATGCAGCACGTCCTTTCCAGTTCCAGGCGGTCGGGTTGAGCTGATAGGTATTTAAAATTCCGCCGACGACGGCGGAGATGTTGTACAAGTTTCGAGCTAGGCCGACGGTCTTCCCTCGAAGTCGAGTCGAAGAGACTTCTCCGACCACAGCGTAGGCGACGGGCTGTGATTCTATTGTTGAGAACTCTTCCCGCGCGACGAGTAAAAACTCACGTTAATGGCAAAGTCCCAGACAAATACCCAGACCATCACCATGGCGACCTCACCCCAACTACGAAAAGTCAGGACGAGGTATATGAGCAACGAATATAATCACGCTGCGGCAGGATGTGTGTCTCCTCGAAATGAGATCACTCCGACCAGTAGCAGGCTGAATCAAGGATCAGCGAGATAACAATGAGTATACGCATGATACGCGCCATACGGAGACGGTACCCATCCCAAAGAGCAAGATTGGTCGTCGACCCAAATACTGTATCCCCTAATCAAAAGAAGGTCAAGGTAAAGATGGAAACTCACGGTAAGAGTAAACCATGACAAGACAGTTCCCAGGAATGCTAAGCCTCGCATACCCAGATTGACTTTGAAAGCGTCGATAGTTGAGACCCCGGCTAATTGTAGTCAGCATGAGGTCAATGAACAGCGAACTCTCTCGCCTTGCTCAAAGAAGTAGATTGGATGGTTTGCGAACGATGATCCCACGAGCACCGTCAATGCCCAGGTGACGCATGCAATTTCGGTCCGACGAAGGTTAGGACCTTGGAAGCAGTACTAGCGGACAAAGTCAATGGCTTAAAGGGTCCGTCGGTTATGGCAAGGAAGTAAAATTCACCCAGTAGCTCGTCCCAGTGCGATTATCGATCTCATGCTGATTAGTGCGGATCTGATGCCGCATCAGTTGAACGCCGACAAATGTGGTCGTACTGACCATCATCGATACCGTCTGAGAGATGGAAACTTCATCCGAGCGGTGAGATGACAACCTGGCGAGAGATCTTCCGGCTTCTTCTAGGCGTCCCTTTCGCACCAGGAACCATGGGCTCTCTGGTGCGAACGTGACGAGGACGAAGAGCGGGATCGGCCAGATCCATTGTATAGCGAAGGGGATCTGTGAACGTCCTTAACCTGAATAGAAATACGTTCGAGGGACAGCCAATCCACCTTATAGGCCCACTGATCGGTCCTGTTCGAGACTGCCTCCAGTACACCGGCACTGATCATTTGACCCATGATCCAGCATAGGTTGACGTAGCTGTAGAGCTTCATCTACAAAGTGGCCTTTGCGGAAGGAAGAAAACTTACGTGGTGAGATAACCTCGGAGGGCGACTGGAGTGACCTCGCTAGCATAGGCCACAGCCGCCTAGAATAGGATCAGACCTAGTCTCTCTCATGCGACTTCACTTCACATACCGCCGAGAACGCTCCCCAGGGGAAGCCACACAGCATCTATCGCCGAATAGGTTACAGCACCGAAGAAGCAGTGGGAGACAAAACACACCTCGCCAACGAAAAGCACCTGTACGGACGGCGCGAAGACGACCACGAAGATGAAGCTCGTGATGAAAACCAAGCAAACCTGTGTGGTACGCCGGTACCCATAGCGTTCCTGTGACCACGAGCTGATGAAGATACCACTAACACGCTTTCGGTGACGAGTAGGAAAAAGAGGTTGTGAGGAGCTCACATGAAGTTCCCGATGGTCGATGCCTGTCCGATCGCCGTTTGCCAAGCTGGAGTGAGCTGGTACCCCTTACTCGCGGCAGAATAATGGCCGTATTTCTGACGGAAGGGTGGAAGCCCGATGATGCTGGACAACACTGCGCGACGGTCAGCTTCTTACGGACTACGGCCGTGTGAAAGACAGCTGGACTGACGACTGGTGTCATAGCCTTCCATGATGATGCAGAGCGACATGACAAGGGACCAGCCGACCGCTTTCGGGTACAATCGGAGCGCCTGCATCACGCCCATATTTCGTTCCTTTCGTTCGGCCTCGATGGCTTCGGAAATTGTATGAGCCCATTGTGGATCATCGACGCCCTTGTTAACATTTTCTGCAGTGCCGATGAGCACTAGGAAAACATGAAAGGAGATCTCACTTACCGAGACCATCGATTTGTGCCTTCTCCCCAAAGTCAGTGGACATTCTGGGCTGCGCTGTGGAGCGAATCGCTCTCGACAGCGAAAAACACGATGTCGGAGGAAATAAGGCCTGTCATAGCCAGTGGACACGAATGGCTAGCAGGCACTTTTATACGATCCAAGCGCGCAGGGAGAGCGGGTTTGAACATTGGCTCGTCGAAGCAGGGGTGCGAAAGGGGCACGTGCGTGTGAGATTACACCATGATTTCTCCTTCAGGCAATCGCACAATCTCCTGGAGAAACCGTTGGTCCGAGATTTGTTCTACTACATCGCATCATGGCAGTCGAACGTTGAAGCAGAGTTTCCCCCTTGCGACTCCCGCTTTTGAAAACATGCCAAGCTCTCAAGGGAGATATCTCGGTCCGAAACACCACCCTATTAGGCGATCCAAGGTCTTCCGACGGGATTTGGGAGGAAGAAAACAAAAACTGCTCCTTCGCTGGTCGGCCGACCTCTAAACCCACTACATCAGCACTTGTATCGTACGCACTGACAAGACACGTTTGTGGCGATACCGACAAGGACATGACGGTCATCACGCCAACAAAACCTCGAGGCGTACACGAGCTCGTCGAGCTCATCCGACATCCTCGTCCGGGCCCTTTGATCGTATCGGCCCATCGCGGGTTCAGATGGGATGGTGTTCCGGAGAATGTAAGCTCCTCTGACTTACCATGATGGTCAAAACACTCATTGGGGTTTTGCAGAGTACAGGATCGATCTTGAAAGCAGCCCAATCTGGACTTGTCTGCGTCGAGCTCGACATACGGTGTACGTTAGATGGTCACGTTGGTACGTATGATTGAGCTGGACGATCAATGGCGAACGCCGTTCTGATACTAAGCGACGTAGTCTTGATACATGATGACGGGTTGGGACGATCCACCAATATCGCAGAATTCCAAGATCGTATAGGTAGGTCAGCTCCAAACCCGCTATTTCGATTGAAATTCGCAGACGTGTACAGTCCCTTTACGGGTCGCGGCTATAATCCCCTAGTAAAGGACGTCCCATGGAAGGGGGTGATCGAGAAAGTTCATCTGAAAAACGAGTATGGCGATATTTGGTGAGCAAAAGCAATGTCATTCGCGCAACCTGATCTGATCTGCGTAGCGAAGAAGGTGTTCTGGACCTCGGCTCGGCGCTGAGCTTTATTGAAGAACAGGACATCGACATCCTTGTCTTCATGGACTTGTAAGCCGTCTCTCGAATCGTCCCCCTCTTGCTAAGGCGAACGTTCCGGTAGCAAGGATAAGGAGGCTATGGAACCTTCTTACCGAATCATCGAGAAACACCGTAATCACAAGGGCGTCCCAGCTATGAGTGGGTCATCCAAGCGACACGACAATGGCTGAAATGAGCAGATTGGTGCGTGTGGAAGATTGATACAGCCTTCATCGAGGACCCGGATCAGCTAGAGTCGACACCCTGGTTCAAGGTATGAGTGCATCCCTGTGTCTAAGCTGAGATTAGGACGCATTAAAGACGAGCCGACCTTTATATATTCCCGTATACGAGCCGACCGCTCCAAACGGTTTGTCCCTCCTTGATCCCCTTCGAAAACAACTGAGAATAGCTTAGTCCTGGAGTCCGCTGAGGTAGGATCACTCCGCCAGCCCACGGGTCCATCTGCGTCACCTGACCCGACCACAGGCATTCGCATCCCGTCCATACGTCATCGCGTTCGAGGTGGGACTTCGTGGTCGAGATGGTACGCTCCAAGATCTGTTTGACTACGTCTGCTCGGAATCGTGTCCCGTCAATAGTATAGGCTTCTTCGCTGCACTGGGTGATATACATCCAGACGACGGACATCCTATCTCGTGGGTACAGCTTGATGTTCAGCCTAAGCTGATAGAGTAGCTTTGATATGGGAACATTTGATATCGATGAACCCCAAAGGCCAGGTGGTCAGCTGATGTGTTTCGAGGAGAAGTAAGTGAACGAACGTGGACGAACTGATGCCAATGAGTCAATCGCCGCTGGACTATGACGAGAAGCTGTTGAAGGGCGAGTCTCCATCGGGACACGACGGACGAAAGAGCGTCGGTAGGTTCTTCGACTTCACCGGAGTTTACTTTACTAATCGTATCCCAGATGACTATAGGGCTATGGGATTCACTTGGATGATCTGTACGCTTCACCCCTTTTCAGTCAAGGGCAAGGCTGACGTCCAGCCTAAGGTGATATGACTTCAGCTTCGGCAGCGGATTTCGCAGCGCAGTGATCATTCAGGCCGCGAGCGCCAAAAGATTGAGCCGGGTGAAACCCTGCCAGTTCCGTAGCTAGTCCTGTCGTGAGGCAAATCTACCATTCAGACACATTCTCAACCCAGATACATGATAGTCATGTACCCATGACAGGAAGATTCAACTTGCAATCATCCCCTTGCTAGGTTCTGCCACCCTTCGCATCACGCCATCATACAGTCTCCCGCCGAATCCATTGAACCAATGAAAGCTCCTCCGCAATGCGCCTCACAGATAGCTCCATCTCCCTCGCAAGTTGAATCGAATGTACACCAACAGGTAGAGAAGGTTGGACGGGAAGGGACAAAAGGCTCCTCACAGCATCAACGATAGCGTGCAACTTGGCGCTCTGGATAACATCTCAGTACAAGTCGGAAGTCATGGGTAGGAGAAGACTTACCATACCCTGACCGTTCCCCAGTAGAGCGGAGAAGGGGATGCCGTCGATAATGTTGATCACATTCACCAGCTTCGATAAGGGATATTCAAGCCTCAACTGCGGGAAGAGGGAGGATTGATCGATGGTCATATGCATAACGCTCGCCTGCCAGATCTTGACCTGTAACCATTGTTTGGTGACAAGCAGGTCCGCCATCTGAACCTGTGATAAAGATCGGTCGGCTTGCACGACTTCCAAGGCTGCATCGGTGGAGATGGCGAGCTCGGCACTGAAGCTGCATAAGGGTCGATCGCACGTACAGTTAATGCAATCGATCAGGGCGTCGTCCATGATTTCAAATAGCCGGGTGCACGGTTGCAGACGGACAGATAGGGGCGAGAGGGAGTCGATGGCGGAGGAGAGGTGGCTGAGCGAGCCTTTAAGGGTGATGCGCGCGACTTGGAGTAGCGCATTGGATCTGTAATTGTCAGTATACTGAGCAGTAGAAGTCGTTAATGGCGGTCAACGCACCTCTCGTTCGCAGCCAACAACCAGAACATCCTAACAGCCAACTCCTTCTCCACAGGGGAATAAGTGTCGTAGGCATTTAATCGACTTAGATTCAAAAGCTCCGCCAGGGCTACCGCCTCCTTGATCCGCAAATACGACGCATTGTATCCCTTGCGAACCCGAAGACCAGTGCTGAGCAGCATACTCGTTGATATACTATCCAATGAGGGTTTAAGACCCAACTCGGCAGTGTTATGAAGTGAGATAGACTTGTCGATGAAGGCGTCACATCCTTCGATCGATCCTGCTCTACCTTCTGGCAGTAGTTGAGGGATCGCTGCAAGTGCCAGGAGGAGGGAGGCGAACCCCTTGTCGTGCAGGTGATCTTTGTGTCGGAATCTTTCCCGAACGGCTTGAGGATCAACAACTGGGTAGAGCGCGTAGATCATGGACATGTATTCGTCAATACATGTGGCGATCAGGTCATCGTGGAGGAAGAGGAAAGATGATTCGGAATGCGGCTGTTGGCCATACAGTCGAGGTATCTGCCGACTTGGCGACGGTCTGACGAGAGAGCGGAAGGAAGAGTCGGGTTGAGATATTGGTCAGCCCGTTTACCGTGAATGATGACGGTGATCGGGAGGGGTGTCGAAGTGGATTTCGCAGCTGCGAAACGACCCTGCGAAGGAATTGGAGTTAGTATTTGGTCTATCAAACATCACAGAAATCTTCGCACTGTCCAGCTGGACCTCTCTTTCGCCGAGCCATCGCGTAAGTACAGGTTATCTCGCTAACATTGCACCGGTGACATGGCTTTTGACCAGAACACTGAACTAGCGCATCAGCAGGTTTACGAGGACATCGAGGGCGTGGAGTTTCACTTTTGTTCGCCGAACCCGACAAGCATCACAAGCTCTCGCTGTGAGCGGAATTGACATCGAATTGATCTCAGGAATCTTAGAATGAAGAACAAATGGCAACGGACGGGAAGCAGAGCCAACACCAAGCTCATAAAATGGACCTCTAATCACGTGATAGCGGTCCGTATTCGCACGTTCTTGCGGGCTGGGCGTAAAGCGAAAAATAATACAATATCAACACATCATAAGAAGCCCTGACCTATTGATGAGTGGCGCAGAGACATGAAAGAACACCGAACAGGCATCTTGATCTATGCCCATGTCTACGAACACTCTTTTGCTCTGGTGGCGAGGCCAGACTCCGGTGGAGCCAATCTAGCGCATATACTTCGACGGAATGCTATTGATGAAGTCCAACTGCTCGGATCGGGAGTCGTCCTTCTCAATGTAGCTCGTGTTGGGCTGGAAAACAAGGTTGGAGGCCGTAGCGCCATACTCAGGCCACGATGGCAGTCCCGCCGACATCACCGAGTTGAAGTTACCATTCGTGATGAACTCTAAAACCCGTCATGTCAGTCATGCTCAACCCATGCAAGTGCTCACCGATCCATAGATGTGACATGTAGTCCGCTCATACGGTGGAGGATCTGGGTTGGTTCTGCAAAATGGGTTTCCGGTAGCGTAACCGACACCATCCAGATTATGAAAGACGAATGCAATCTCGGTCGTATGGTAAACCCCCAAAGATGATATCGGGCAGAACGCTCGTCGTTCAAGGCATCCAACCGATAGATGTAGACCGGGAGGTTGGCGCTAGCCCATGTCTGTGCGACGTTGCACTTATAGGCGATACATGTCCAGTCGCCTAAGCATCCCGATCAATCAGTGACTTGCCCTTGGCCACAAAGCGAGAAGGCAAACTCAATACTCACCAATATATGATGCGGCTCGTTTAAAATGAACCCCGAAGGTGGGCGCTGAGTCGTTGCCCGTATTAGTCAAAGCCGTAAAGAGGGTACCTTCATCTAAGAAACAATATCCGTCAACGGGCTCACTTCATACAGCCTCTTCTTACCAGTGTTTGTACCAATGATCATCAGGATGCGAGCAAACGCTCCCTTAGCTATGGCTGTGCTCGGGTAGTGAGGCAGTAAAGTGCCGCCAATCAGCGGATTGAAGAGTTATACCTTGTAAGGGGCTGTCGCGAGCATGGCTTGCAGCTTGCTAGCCGGAGAGAGGCGGAAGCACTCAGGAGAAGTGGAGCCAAAGAAACTCTCACAACCGAGTTGTCGAACGAGGGCATTGTAGATCGGCTGGTAGTACTTGACGTCCAGGACTATGAGTAGGAAATCAGCATTCGGATGTGAGAATGAGCTAGTGGAACGTGAGCTACTCTCGGTTGGCTTGATCGAGCTTCCACTCTCCAAAATCGCCGCACGGAACAAGTTGCCATTCTTGCCCGAATAAGCAAGGATCGGGTAGCCAATAGCTTTATCTTCCCATCAGCCGAGCAGCAACTCGTCAGTAAGGTTTCTTTCTTCTCACAAGTAGCTCCAGCACTTTCGCCCATGATTGTGATCTTCTCAGGATCACCTCTCCAAACGCAACAATGTTCTTCTCTGATCCAGTGGAACGCTTTCCGCTGGTCTCGTCGCCCTGCGTTGGCCCCGCCATCATCGGGAACCTCTTGAGAAGCGAGATAGCCCCATGGTCCGAGTCGGTAGTTGATGGTGATGCCGATAATCGGAGCGCCGATCTGACGTCGAGGATCGATCGATATTCAGCGTTTTGTATTTCGAAGGAAATGGGGATATATCTCACCTGGGTTGACTGTTGAACCAGATACGACGTATTCTACCTTTTCGAGGAAAGAGTGGCAAAACGTTAGCGTGCGATTTGATGGCATTCGTGTGAGATCCTCTTTTACCTTGAATCGATCCCGCTGCCAAATGGGAAACCGCCCCCGTGGATCCAGACCATTACGAGTGACCCGATGGACGAACGATATCGAGCGTCAAGCAGTCTTCCGTGTAATTGGAATACACTCGGCTGATCGCAGCCAAGTCTATTGTAACCGTGATGACCTGAATCCCGGTCGTCATACTTTTGGTCATAAGGCTCGGGTCCGTTAAATCGCAGGTGTCCGATGGGTGGGGCAGCGTAAGGAATGGTCAGGGAGAAGTCTTGGCTGTAGGAAGTCGAGTGCACTCCTTGTAATGTCCCGTTTATGGTCTTGGCGAAGAGGCGAGAAGTACTAGACGCAGAAGTGAAGGGGAACTGGAAGGCAAGGTACGCAAAGACCACGAGGAGGAAGCCTGTGGATGAGGGAAACATGGCGGTGCCAAAGTCCAGACGAGGAGAAAGGGATAGAACTGGTATTTCTTTTGGGAATGAAGTCTCGGGGATCCATGTTGTGTATTCAGACCTTGCGTCTCAACTATTAATAAATGTGAACGGACCCGTTGCTTCGATCCAGTTCTGGATACTCGCAGCACCCTCGGCTGGGACAAGCGGAGCTCCGGGAGGATTGTGGGATCGTCGTTAGATCTCGCCCGGGGACTGTGGGTTTCGGCAAGGTATGCCGGGCCTCCAGGAAAGAATACCTTCCGACCGGTCAATCTGAAGGAGAATTGGCTTCATCGAAGATCCCCTTCCGCTGTGATGGAACGAGTCATAACTGCTTCTATCTCCAGGATCATCTCCGATTGACATACCGCCCAACATGGGCTAGGTGAATGTATGTACGAGAGTACCAATGGCCTCAAACCAGATACACATCTCTTCACCGTTCTTGATGAACAGCTTGGGATCTCTCGCCCATCCTAGCCACCTAACCGGCTAGGGTCAGGAACCATGAGCCATAGAGGTCCGTGCGCAGCCTAAAGACTTGTAGCTAAATCCGAAGCGAGTGGTAAACCCCCATGCCCAAATGGACTTTCGAGAAAATGATGGGTCGGATTAGCTTGGAGTTGCTGAAATCGAGAGCGAGACTGTTTGAGGTCGAGTTACGAAGTACACGGGATAACCTAGCCTAACATATACCATATATCCCCCCTAGATGCACTACAATACCCCTAACCCAGCCTGGCCATGGCCCCTCGACCACGGAGGACAAGGTCTGGGCGGGGCAGATGCGTTGTTTGCCGTCGCCAGTACGCCGATCTCCTCGAACACCTGCGAAAGTAACAACCCCACCATCCCTTTCACCAATCCGACCTCCAAGGTACAGGTCCTGTTGCATGCCTATGCGGTAGACCTGCCCTTGGCGCTAGGGGTCTCTCTCACGATCCGCTACGGACCGGATGCATCCAAAACAACCCAGCACAGCCCGAGGAAAATGTTTTGCAAGCCCCTTCTTCAGCTCTTCAAACCCAACATCGCATTCGCCATTCCCAAAGCAATTCTTTATGCATCCACCTCGCCTGTGGGCTCATTGAGATCGAACTCATCACCGGAGGGTACAAGGCAAAGGAGAAGCACCGGCAACGAGGTAGAGGAGCAGGAGGAGGATCTCCAAAGCGACAGCGCATCTCCCCAGCACCCCTCTCGACCCCCTTCGACCGCATCCACTCCCAATCAACAGACATTGCCTCTCCAGCGGACCCAGACTTCCTCCCGCCACACCCTCTTCCCCCCACCCCTATCTCGAATTCCTCGCCGCCATCAGAGGCCTCTCCCCCACGCTTCAACCGTCTCAGATCGCTGAGACCCCTTCCCATCGATCCACTCCACCTCTCCATCAACCGCTCGGCCCTAGACCGAGCTAGAGGATTGAGACAGCGAAGGAGGTCATAAGCAGAGTGATGACGAGTTCCAACCAGAGGAGGGAATGTCAATAACTGGGAGCGGAGTGAGCACACCCTTCCCCAGCCCAGACCTTCACCGGGTACTCCCTGGCCTCTCGAGACAATCCCAGTCCGATGCCGAAACGGCGCCTCCCCAGCCTTCCCCCCCAGACAGCTTGCCCCCAGTCGCCACATGACCGCTTCCTCGCTCTCGCTCGCCTCCCACTTCGTTCATCCTCTCGCCAGCTCTACAGCCGCCACTTTCATCTCCTGTGCTGAGAAGCTCGCCGAGGCCTTCCTCTCCAACCCCTGAGACGATTTCCTGCTCGATTTTCTGGCCCTGCCCAAGGTAGGGCTAGTTCCAGCCCTTCAAGGAGGCAGACGACGATTGGACAGGCTCGAAGAGTACCCTAGCGTGGTCTGGCCGGTCCCCGGATCAGGGATGAGAGCGCCCATCCCAGGGGACCAAGTGCAGCGAAGCAGACCGAACTAGGCCGCTTGGGAATTGCCGCAAGACTCCTGGGAGGGAAATCTTCTGTGGCTCCCGTGAGCGGTGTGGAACCGGTCATTCGAGCGGTCCAGAGGACGCTGGACGTTGCCCTAGGCTCCCCCTACTCTCACCTCACCAGCCTCGACTTCAGCAACGCCTTTAACACGGTGGATCGCCGAGACATCGCCAAGGGGCTTCACCAATTCGCCCCAGCCCTCTACCAAGCAGGGAAATGGGCCTATGGATCCCCGACCGACCTGGTCATGGCTGCGGACCCTTCCTCACCCCTCAACACCCCTCCGACCATCCTCTCGGCGCAAGGGGTGCGCCTGGACAACCCCCTGAGACCTCTTTAGCTTCATCTGAGCGTACGCTAGATAGTCTCATAGCGAGCCGAGGCCGTATGTACCTTTCCCAATTCCTCCTCCATTCCCAGCCCTAGCGCTTCTTCACCACCCTCATCCCAACCACACCGATCTCAGCTTCATCTGGATGTCGGCTTGACGCGTCTACGGCCCCGAACACCACCGGAAGTTGGCCCCTCGATTTTGGCTCAACGCGTTGTTGACGCCGCCCGCT
>JAABUH010000507.1_pt1 | contig 57135 bp, 74 predicted proteins | sample 5559121 | NCBI WGS metagenome assembly JAABUH01 (sample SAMN10711871, study PRJNA513364) | rock metagenome | isolation source: Antarctica rocks | place: Antarctica: Victoria Land, Battleship Promontory nord | collected 2015-12-28 | reverse complement strand
ATTTCTCACCATAGTCCCCTTAAATCTTTACGGACAATACTACCTCGTCACCCACATCCCACCAGGTTTCCCATCACCCCGCGCTCAAGCTCTGTCCCCTCAGAAACCGGTCGTCAATCCGAAAGACGTATGGCTGATACATAATTCACGGAGCTTATGGGCGGCAGAGCGATGGGGATGGAGAGCAAGGTCGTCTGGGCGGGAGTTGACGGGTCAGGATGCGGTGCAAAAGAGGGTTAGGCGGTGTCGGAAGTGTGACGGCCCGAAGCCTGAGGTCAGTCATCGATTCGCTAGGGAATGAAGACAGCTGACGTCAAGCAGAGGACGCATCATTGTTCGGTGTGTAAGCGGTGTATCTTGATGATGGATCATCACTGCCCTTGTAAGCTTGAATATAGCGAATACTGCTTATACGGTACAAAGGGATCAACGGATGTGTACGTTGAGTCGGCTCGCCAACGATCGGTCTGATGAGCTTCAGGATAGGTCGGACTGCATAACCAGCGGCATTTCGTTCTATTCATGTCGGCCATCCTGCTCTCTAATGCCTTACCATACTGACGTGACCTACAGGGCCTGGCTCTCGGTCGCCTGCTGGACAGTCGTAGCTGTAGGATTCAGCCAGTTCTGGGCGTCATTTGCTTTCAATGCTCGGGTTCGTATCACTGCTATAAAGAGCCCTCAAGCTGAGTGACCTAGTGGCTTGCATATACGCCCAAGATAGCTTACACGCTCATCTATGTGCTATGTCTAGCGATAGGTATGGCCTGAATCATGAGCTGAACTGATACATGGTAGGGGTGGCTGTCCCAGTCCTGATGAGCTGGCACCTTTATATGGTCTCGAAAGGCGAGACGTCTATCGAATCACACGATAACGCCTATCTCGACACTCGAGCTCGCGCTGAAGGCTTGGTATGTCTGCTAGCAAGACTCTGGTTGACAATAGATCTACCTCAATCCTTACGATCTTGGACGGCGAAAGAATCTCGAGGGCTTCTTCAATATCGGTCCGACCGGGTAGTATGTCTTCCCTTTCAAGACCCGATTGGAAGTTGAGAGTCTCCTCCAGTCCCGCCACAACCCTCCTCTTCCCGCTAGCCATCCCACCCGCTTCGAACGGCTGGACATATCCTCGGCGATCTCTACCTACCGAACCAGCGCTCAAACCAACCGTCAAGCTGCACGCACCGGAACTCGTAGACGGGTTAGTCGCAGAGAACGGCCACGCCGGGGAGAGGCGGTACATCATGGGCGATGAAGGGGGTTTGACAGACGACGAGGAAGGTGGCGGAGGATGGATGGACTGATCATGCATGATGAATGAAAGCTTCGAAAGCGACCAGCGCTGCAAAGATACCTAACGAATGGATGTAGAGGGACTCTCCGCCGGAATTGACGTTCAGACCGACCATCGTCGCTGTTGCGGTGTAGTTTGCCCAGGCTGCTGACGATGCGGAGGCAAGCTCGACGCTTACTGAAGACTGGTAGGTTGCGTAGTCTCCGATGCTTTGACAGGTATTAGCTGAGACGAAGTTGAAGAAGGTGGATTGGACTAACGTTCCGGCCCCAACGGTCTCAGTTACGGCTGTGACCGCTGGCAAATCTCTACAAAATGTGTTAGCTGATTTACAGATCTGACCTGAAACTCACGTCGTAGTACTCGATGTTGTCGACGATGTCGCTTCTACACCTTTCTTGTGCGTTGTAGTTGATACACCTATCGTTGAGCTACCCACGATGTGAGCGTTAGCTTTCGTTCGGTTGGTTTTGGATACTTTTCGAACATGGCCAGCAGAAGGCTGAGATTACAAAAAGAGAGACAAAGATCTGAGGGGGAAGGGGCAGGAAAGAGAAGTCGTAGAGAGGGTGGGAGAAAGGGGTAGATAGGGGAATATGAGAAGGGCGAATTTAAACTCGTCGAACGGAACTACGCTCACACAGGTATAGTCCATGTCTCCGTCCACTGATCAACCGAAACAGTGTCGACCACCGTCTTTCCATACTATATTGCCGCTGCCGATCAGCCAAGATGCATTTGTAAGGGTGGGCAGAGGAGACTGACAGCATCGGTAGTAGTGAGCTTCTGCGCCTGGCAACATGTCAGGATGAGGAAGAAGATGAGGCTGAACGAATGTGGTAACATGTTGTAGTGAGCGATGAGGTCCCGCCTCTTCTTCGTCGTAGGAGAGGGTAGTTTGAGGTCCTCAAAACCATATAAGGATAGCCTTCAACATCTTTGCTTTTACGCGTTCTCGTCACTGGGAAAGATGTCAACAGCACCCGAACGTTACGGTGCCTGTGCCTGTAGGTGTGAAGGAAGCACGTGGTGAACGGATTAGTCGCAGTGTCGTTTCGCTCCCTCTTTCCTCTCCCCTCTCATCCTTGCTGATGAACCGCCTATGATTCACGTAATCCGTCATGACGACCTCGACAAAGCCTACATCATCAGACAAAAGACGAATCTCCTCGAACAACCCGAGAAAGAAAGCTTCGACAGGCACGAAACGGCCGACACCCTCGAAGGAGACGAAACGTAAATCTTTGAAGCCTTCCACAAACGAGTTCGACCGGGAGTCTCAGATCCGAGCGGCCCTTCATATCCTCCTGAATCGTACCAAACCGTCATCGACCATCTGTCCATCCCAGATCCCGAGGCAGCTACATAAGGAGGATTCAGCGAGATATCCAGATTGGAGGGGGATGATGGATGAAGTGAGGGATATCGTATGGAAGGAGGTACAGGAGGGAAGAGTTGAGGTGACTCAAGGTGGGGAGGTAAGGAAATACGAGGAGAGAGAGGAGATCAAAGGTCCGATACGGGTCAGACGAGAACCGAAATGGACGGACTGAGGTGATCTGACCGGATGAGGTACACTAAAATGCCTCGACACGGTTCACTATACTCATCCTTACGTCAGTGGAATATGCATCCCTTCATGACGATCAGCTCGGCTTGTGGCATATTCGTCGCAACCGAGGACCCTCGACCTTCCGACGCAAACCTCGCCGAACAACCTGACCTCGCCTCATCATCTCCCTTGACAGCCAAGCCACTATTATCGAGAAGAAGATATCGAGTAGCCAATGACCAGTAGAAGCGGTATGGAGCGCCTCTGCGTCATTTGGATGGACCGAGGCGAGGAGATCTTCGCCGAAGTAAGATTGAGTGAATCGCTGAGGGGAAGAATCAGTATTCGGCATTGGGTATGAATAGACGTACCAAGTGGTCTCTCATGCTTGATAAGAAAATGTCGATGCAGACTGATAATGAGCTGCAGAAACATTCTCACTGAATTGAGAATACTGATGCTCGTCGGGATCAGCACTCTCAAAGGATCATACCTGCATCAAGCCCCGTAACTCCGCGCAACGAAAAGGAGCTGTGACAAAGAGTTTAATGCCGATGACAACAAATCACATACATTGCTCAGCTACCCAAGCTTGATCTCGATAATCCCCAATATCAAGAACACACTTCCTTCCTCCCCTGAAGCGCAGCAGGTCGGAAAGTCCCCCTAGACAGATCAAGAGAATGATAGCCGAGGCTCTGATGAAGCTGTCCACTTGACTCCGCCTCGTACAAACGCTATCAGGAGCGATGATGATCTGCATTTGACGATGGACTTGACGAGGATGAATGTGGTTTTGCGTTCTTCGTTGGCCGTGGGGCTCATTGGCGGGGGGTCAGATCCTTGAGACGCATGTGCTTATGATGTTGGAGTCGACATGTAAGCGGTTTCAGTAGTGTGAATGTTTCGAACAATCATATTTCGAGCGGGAAGAGCTTGAGACTGGGAAGAGCGTGAGACTGTGGTTCAAGAGGATGTCGATTGGGAAGAGTGTGCTGAAATGGAGCTCGAAGCGGTGTAGTAAGTAGGTTGTCTGTCTTTTAGTGCTGAAGCAGTGGAAGGAAGGTTATGTAATTGAGATTGAGAGATGTTATATCCGAGGCGATCAGTGGAAAGCGTTGGAGAACTGATGAAAGGATCGAGTGCTTCTCGCTCGCCAATTTTCCGAAAGAATGAATCGACATGCCGTTCGTTACATCTACTCCTCATCCTCATCCTCATCTTCCGCCTCATCTGCATAAGCCTCCTCTTCCTCGGCATCAACCTTCCCAGCCTTGTAAGCCGAGATCTTCTCCTCGACTCTGCGGCGACGCTGCTCGCGCTTGAGCTTGGGCGCCTTTCGCTTCAACGACTCGGTCTTCCACTTCTCCGTGTCTTTGTCGGTAGGCTTGAAGGTTGGGTCTTCTCGGATTGCAGCGTAAGCGGAAGTGTATAGCTCCTCAAGGTCGGCGGAAGAGATATCGGACGCGAGGTAGGTTGCGAACTGCCGCTTGAACCTATCAAAGTCAGCTCATCTCTCTAACGATCGGGTATTCTCACCTCTCATCGTCCTCCTCCTCGAGAGACTCCATGTACTCCGCAACGTGCCCACCAACAATGTACTTCTGGAGCACCTCGGCGTCAAGAGCCTTCGTCTCGGGATCGTAGCCGGGGAAACGCTTCTCGTTGTGAGGGATATAGATACCGCCATCTGATGCACCCTTCATCGCGCCGAACACTCGGTTACCGGTAGATGTTCGGCGGAGACCGACGTCGAGGTAGCACTTGAATGGACGAGGCTCATCGTCACCGACTGAGCGAATCAGCAAAGACTCATATGCATCCAAATGAGGCTCACGAGCTTCAGTAAGCTTGATCTGGCCGTTTGGCTCGGTGACACCCTCATACTTATCTGCCAAGCCGAGCTTGGTCAGAGCTCGACGAGCGACGAGAAGACCAGTAGCATAAGCGGCAGTCCAGTTGGTCAACCCTGAATGGCATCAGCGGGACTGAAGCTATGATTGAACCTAGCTCACCATGCTCGATACCGTATCGCGGAAGCTCTTTCGAGGTCGCAGCGCAAAGAACCGCATCGCCCTGGAAGTATCATTAGATTGCATCTGAACTCTGACTGAGAGACGAACCTGGAGCTTTGCGTAGACGATCTGACAGATTATCTGCTTGTTTGTGAACCGGACGACTAGGCGGTACTTCGGGCTCGCATACTAATCAGTCTGTCAGCAGGTATTCATGATAACATCCCCATCACGCATCACAGCTTGAGGTGACACCAACCTTGTTCTTCGCTTGAGCCACAAGTCGTCGTCGGGCAAAGTAGTCTGTCTTGCCCTCCCTCCTCCGTCTGTTCTTCACTTGATACCGGCTAGTACGTCGTCAGCTCATCTTGCAGCGGGCTTTGCGGCTCAGGTTGTGAGACGAACAGGCGCGAAGCATGAGAGCCCAGGTAGGATGAGAGTAAACACTCACGAGAAGTAGGCCGAGCTCTTGACCTCCTTGACGAATGGCATTTTAGCAAGAGAATAATACCCCCAGAAAGCCGTCAAGACCGCAGATACAAGCAGAGAGCACGGGGCTATCCAAACTTTCGCTGCAAAACCGGGGCCACCTCCATCGGAATTTGACGGGATTTCTCTTCGTGTCGGGTAGACCCATGTGTGGCAATCCAGCAGCGTGCTCGTGAGAGAACTCCACGTCAAAGGTTCACCCTGACATTCTCGATTGGCATCACCATCATCAACTAACAGATTTTTCTATTCCATCATGCTGTCCAATCTCTTCATTGTTTTTGTCTTGTCTCTCCTGCCCTTATCGGCTCACGCTGGGATGTATGGCCAGCCCGTTGTCAATCTCGACGCGAAGACTTTCAAGACGGTCATGGCGAATGAGCACGCTGCTGTGAGCCTGTGTGTAAGTGATTCCTGGAGTCATGCTGATATCCGCAGATGGTCGCCTTCGTCGCCCCTTGGTGTGGTCATTGCAAGAATCTAGGAGCCGAATACACCGGCGCTGCCCAATCCCTATCCCCTCTAATCCCCTTTTACGCGGTCGATTGCGATGCTGGACCGAACAAACCACTTTGTGCCGAATATCAGGTGAAGGGATTCCCGACTATCAAGGCTTTTCCACGAGCAGGAAAAGGTGCTGCAAGAGACTACAACGGGGAAAGGAAGAAAGGAGCGTTGGTCGAGTTTGCGAAGGGATTGGTACCGGATCGGGTGAAGAAGCTGAGGGTGGATGACGGGGCGGACAAAGTCTTGACTAAGTTCCTGGCCGAGGTAAGTATAACATTTCTATTGGAGGCGTCAAGTGACTGAACTGTCTACAGAAGCCGGAACTTCCCCATGCACTCCTGATTCACCCTTCAACGCCGTCCATACCATTCCTCTGGAAAGTTCTTGGCCATCGATTATCCAGCAAAGTATGTCTCTATGGCTGTTGCAGCAGGAGCTTGAGCGGGCTCACGCAGAATAGGTGCATCTCGGCTACATCCGGGACTCCAACTCTCATGCGGTCCTCTCATCGCTCGGAATCTACGACCCGGAAGACACGACACGAGATGCTACAAGAGCTGTGCTCTGGCCATCAGGCGAGCGAGACCAAGCTGCTGTAGTAGAGTATGAAGGTCCGTGCCCTTGTCGCCCTCAGGGAACACTCACCGACCTTGTTCAGGTGCTATGAAGTTCAACGCAATGCTCGAATGGCTGCAGACTCAGATTACGAACCCAAGTCAGCCTTCGAGAAAGCAGCAGCCTGTGAAGGTACCAGCGCCAGATGTGGGAGAACGGACAGAGCAGCCTAACGCCAGTCCGGTGGAAGATGCTCCAGATGCTCTCCCGGCAGAAGGCGTATCCGACGAGCAGACCTCAACTGACGGGTCACCCGTGCTGGAGGAAGGGGAAGCCGCCGCGCCCGAGCCTAAGGCTGAGTCGACGCCTGATCAGGAGGAGTCTGAGCAGGAGCCCATGGAGACGGGTAGGATACACGAGGAGCTATGACATTCAACGCTTCTTGACGAGGTCATAGCGTTTGAGACTCTGCGGGCTGATGGCTTGTGTGAAGCCTTATCTCGACTGTCGTCATTGTGGCGACAAGGAGAAATACTCCCCGGACCTGTTCTCGAGACCTCATCCGACTGAAGGACGAGAATGTCTACTCTCACGAAGAGATCCATTCGTTCCAGTCCTAAAGGAATTACAGTCGATCAGCTTGGAGTCGTAGAGCTTGACCGAGGTCCAATCCAGTCCGAGGGCACAGAACCTCATGTCATCCCTAAATCCCTGTTCAACAAAGTACTTCGACCCGACCACAACTCCTCCAAATCCCATCTCTCCCTCCCTTCCCCCGTGAAAAGGTTCAAGCAGACCCCACTGTCCTTCGGCGCTATGATACTCCAATCCGTCAACTCGGGAACTCTCGGTATCTTTGGCTTGTATCCCCCTCTCCTCTTCAAATCAGGAGGTAAAGGATTCTTATGTAGCTGTATGGATCAGCTTGAGTCTGCTGTGCGGGCTCGGTACAGTACCCACCCAATGACGTATCGCCCTTTCAGCCCTGCCTACCACCCCTTTCCCGGTCCCTTTCACTTGTAGAACAACTACCCACTCCCATCTCGCTCCCACCTCGCCTTCTCCGCGGATGAGTTCACCAGGACCGACGGACCACATCGGTGCGGAAGGGGTATGGAGGAAGACTACCGAGCTTGTTTCGAGGACTTCTGCCGCTTCGTCAGAAGTGAGGAAGGCATGTAGAGGTCGAAGGTAGTCTGGCGCATTTGAGGGTAATGGTAAGATGGATTGATTAGAAGGGGTAGAGGTTGTACGTGAGGGATCGAAGGTAGTGAATTGCGGTTGTCTTGCTGGAGTACTGGGTAGAGAGTCGGTAATTCGGGAAGGAAGGTTTGATGAAGAGGAGGGTGAAGCTTCGTCACTCGGATCGAGATACCATGCTCTCGCTCGTACTTTGGCCAAAGCTTCTCGACCATCTTCGGGATCTTGCTGCTGATTCGGTAGGACGGTCTGCTGATTCCGAAGCGATGAAGAGGTGTGTATTCCGTATGACGGAAGTCGAAGCGGGTGAGTGGTGACTTTCAGCCTAAGACTCGCGCGAGCACATCGAGGGCAAAGGCCGAACGACATGCTCAGAACTTAGTATAAGCTAAGGAAATGGGGAAAGCGACATTCTAGGACAACAAGAATAATGTCAGTCGCGGGCTCGGTATGATCTGGTCCCGTCGGGCTCTGTAAGCCGGACGATTACGGCGTTGTACGTGACTTCAGGCTCGTGACAGTGAGAGCATGCGGCATACACAGGGTTGTATGATAATGCGTGGTACACGATGAACAAGGTTATCCTCCAACTCCTTCAGTTTGCGACACCATCCCCTCCCATCACTTGGTCTAGCGTCATCGGCGAGGACCCATGTGCTGACGGTCCAGCCGGAGTTGAGCCGTTGTGATTCGACGCAGATCCTCTCGCCTTCTTCAGCTGGCTCTCGTAATATAGCTTTATTTGCTTCTCCACCGTCCTCGTCGCCTCAGATACCATGATGTATAGGTCCTCTACGACGTCATAAGCCTTTCTTCCAATACAGTAGGGCCGGACAGGAGACAAGGTTGATAAGGACGGGGAGAGGGGGAAGAAAGGCTCGGATTTGGACAAGGGGAAGGAGAGATGGTTGAGAAGAAGATTCCGTAACGGGCCGAGGTGCATGAGGAGGAAAGGGGGAAGGAAAAGGGGAAAGAGGGATATGTAGGAAGCGGGACAGCGATGATAAGGTGAAAGGGCAGATCAAGGACCAGGACCAAAAGCTCGCATCGAAGGGGGGGAGGAAGCATGAAGGGGTAGGGGTGAGAGACGGGCATCGCTGCGGGAGAGATGGTAGAGGAAGGTGGAAGAGGTCAGAAACGATATGATGCTCACCTTTCCATTGCCCACTACGGCTTGCGACCACCGTCCCCAGACGAACACCCATCAAGGCGTAAGCGGATTCCCCGGGAAGGACGCGACCTTCGGTTGTCTCGGAGGAAGAGGAGCTGAACCAATTCTGGGTGTCAGATTCGAGCAAGTCGGGGTAAAGTCTCCCCGCGACATCTGATTCGATCAGTATGGTTCAGAGTAGGGAACTTTCGACTTACCAAGTATGTCGACAGTCACTTCTGATCCCGGATCGTTTAACTGCTTAAATACGAAGCCGTTCGGCTCCTAACATGATTGGACCATCTTCAGATCGCCATTTCCGGCAATCGCTGGTGTCGGCGGTTGAGCTGAACTCGGCACGACCTCGTAGCATCGCCATACAGGAGACATCGCCATACAGGAGACATCGCCAAGCCGTCGCGGTCTCACTCGAGCTGTCTGGCGAGACCTCAATTGTGATGCATCTGCCGGTATCAGCATCCAGTGAAGCGAATTTCTCATCGACTAGCCTGATGCTGAGGAGGACAGCTCGATCGGCGGTGCCAATCGACGGAGCTCCAAGGGCATCGGAAGGAAGCTCTGATCGGTGCTTCTTGAGTCGTATCATGTCTTCCAGCCATATTCGCTCGCCGCCCCACCACAGTCCCTGTTTATTAGCCAACTCGAGCGACCTCACTCACTTGATATAAAGTCTTCCTCTGCTCCATGATTGCTTTCAGATCTTCTAAGTTGATATCCGAGTTTGACATGACTTCGACTTTATCAGTCTGAGTCCAAGCTTGTGTTATCGCCTGACATTAGCGAACCTCTCGGCACTGTCACTTACAACCGCTGTTTTCAGGCTATCCCCAATCTGAACACAAGTGAGTCGCAGCTCTCTGGCATCTGGTCGAAAGGGGCCCTCCTCGCCCATTGCCTCCTCCAAGGGCCTTCAGACGCTTTTCCCTCCCCATCCTCGTTCACCGCTTTCGGTTCTCCGACCACAATCTCCGGCTCAACAACTTCCTTCTTCACACCCTCTTGTATCACTCTCGTTCCCTCATCGCCGAGACGCTCCCATCCTTTTGCACCGCCCAACAGCTCATTTCCGACTGCCCACGGAAGCAGATCCTTCTGATCCTTGACGAACTCACCGGTGTGGCTGAACATTCCAAGCGGTCGAAGGGGATATTTCGTACAACGTTGTGATAATCTGCTTCAGTCATGACGAGCTCGGAGCGACTTCACCAGCGATCGTCCATACCGGGCCGAGCGCAGCAGTCGGATCCGCCTGAACCTTCGTCTTCGCCACGATATTCGCAACCCCAATCCTGGCCAGTGGGTGATCGAAGATAATCCTGACCTAGCTTCGGGAGGCTCCATGGTCGGGACTCGGAACCACACAAGCTCTCCTTTCTTGAAGAGTCTCCCAGACTTCATGTTGATCTGCCTCTCCGAAACTACCCCAGAAATCCCTTCCTCATCACTAGACTCCTCGACCTCGTCAATCTTCTGTCGCTTCCCATTCTTGTCTGGAGAGAAGTTGAAACGCTTGGATGGACCGGCGACGGAGGAAGATGACCGCTTGGCTTGCGCGATCTCGCTGTCCGAGTTGTACTTGCATCCGCAACCAATGTGGTCTTTGATGTTTTTGGAAGTGTCGAAGAGCCAGACGGCATGTTCGAGAAACTCCTGCGTGCTTCGAAACTGTTCTCGTCAGCTCATTCATCACAACGTACAAAAGGCAGACCTTCGAAGCGTTGACTGAGCCCTGTATCATGTCAATTGGGGGCCACGAAGCTAGACTCACGTAGAGGTACACGTCCGCTCTCATCTGGCATGTCGATCTTATGCTTCGAATCTTTCGCGTCAATAATGTCCTGTAGATCGTTGACTCATTGTCTCCAGGGATCCTGAGGTAATCTGCGAGGTGCTCTACTATTTTGGACCGGTACAACGCCCATTTCTTGTCCGACTGTGGGAGCAGCTCGAACCAAGGCTCGGTCAACGCTACCTTCCGCTCCTGAGCGATGGGCCACCGGTTCGGACTACCATCACTTCTCGGCCAAACGAGAGCCGGGTGACTCGACAGCATCGCGCTTATGACAACCGGATAAAATGTAACAACAGTCGGGGAAATTGCCGGGGTTCCCCATATTGCCCGCTCTGCACAATGTCTTCAAAAGAATCTTGTCGGGTTGAATAGTTTCATCCTCATCGCGCAGATCCACAGTCATGCTCGGCTTGAAAGCGAGACTGAATGTGGGCCCGCTCCTTTCGGGTCATCCGTACAAGCTGATTCTTTCCTGCCTACTCAGGTGATCGACAACTCCGGTGCAATCCTCGCCGAGCTCATAAACGTCTACAAAGTCAAGACGAAGCGGAAAAAATCTGTGGGTTTTGCAGTAGTTGGTGAGTCATTCACCTGAGATTCTTATTACGTATCTGAGACTTCGACCGACATAGGCGATGTCATAAAAGTAGTCGTATCAAAAGCTAGAGCCATATCTGAACAGCAGAATACTCGAGCCAGCGCTTCGAGCAGTAACGTCGTTAAAGTCCGGAGAGGGGAGATGCAGAAAGCTGTGGTCACGTCTTGTCGGCAAGCGGAGGGGAGAGCAGATGGGCGATACGTTTGGTGAGCGTGAGATTTACTTGTACTGCATTGAAGGCTAAGTTATCTAGGTTCGACCAATCGACTTGCGTTCTGCTCAATGCGAAGGAGGAGATGTTGGGTAGTCGAGTCTCAGCACCGGTATCTGCACAGTTGAGAGATATACAAGGAGGGACAGGAGCTGCTGGAGGACGATGGTCGAAGGTTTTGGCATTGGCACCGAGGGTGAGTGCAAGTCGTGCGTTATGAGGATTTCGCTGATATATTGTGTAGGTGTTGTAGCGTGACTCGCTGTACTGTGCATTGATTCCCTGTCACTTTACGGACTGCTCTTCTCGCGACGACCTCTTCCGGGAGGTAAAGCCTGAATAACGAAGAGAATGTAAAGGAGATTAGCCGGCGATTGAAACAGCGGAGAAGTCAGGTGATGATTACCGGGAGCAATCTCTGTAGAGTCGATCGGGGCGAGATGGTCGTCAGTCTGATGCTCGGCAAAGGAGACGGAAAGGGGAAGCAGGGGTCGATTCACGTTTTGACATGCGTTACGGGGACCCCCGCCTGATCACGATGACGTATCCAAAGGGAGCCGCAATGTTCCACTTCAGGCAGCAACAGGGTCTGAAAAGGAAGACTAGGCTGAATAAAGCTTAAGAGCTGGCTGTACTAATTCCAATGGATTGTCCCGCCCCCGTGCCCCATAGATTCTCTTTAGTTCCCCCACAACCGGGACGAATTATGCCGTCTGAAACGAAAAGGATCTCGTGCGCGGGTTCCGGCGCGTCTATAAGTTACATTAATTTGGTTTCTCAATGCCCGTTACCCTATCCCTTTTGATCTGATTAAATCAGCTTTTTTCGAGACTTGCCCCACATCAAAAAAGAAGCCGAGGACAATTATCCCCCCACCGCAACTCGGAAAAGGTTCATAGTTCCACAACGCCGCAATGTCGTTGCTTCGTCGTGGAGTCCTGCCTGTTCGCTCGGCGTTTCTCCCTCCTTCCCCCTTCGTCTCCCTTCGGAGATTCAGCAAACCTTCTTCCCCCAACTCCAGCGCCGAGGATGAGACCAGGCATCGTGCAGCGTACGAGAAGCATCGTGTCGAGGTGGATCCGAAGCTCGCTGGCATCGATGAGAACATGACCTTCGAGCATCCGAAGGTGCGCCACCAAACCCCCCTCCCTTTGTCCCCCTTGAGCGATGTTGAGGACTGATCTCACGTTTCAGAAATGGCGAGATGCTGATCCCGGACATGACTTGGTCGGTCCCGGACATGGACGTCACAGCAAGAGGACTTTGGCGACGTTATCCATGGAGGGCAAGGTGCGGCTCCACACCTTTGTTCTGGTTTCTTGGCTGATGTTGTCAGGTGTGTGTCGTGACTGGCGCTGGACGTGGTCTCGGTAACATGATGGCACGGACATTTGTGGAGAGGTGAGATACGTTCTTACACCACGGAAAAACTCCTGACCACCCACAGTGGTGCGGATAAGATCGTTCTTATCGATTTGAAGCAAGAGGAAGCGGATGCTGCCGCAAAGGACCTTGTCGACTGGTTCGGTGAGCAACTGTCCTGACGCCAAGATGTCGACTGACTTCGGGACAGTCATGCACGGCGAAGCCAAAGAAGGCGAGATCCATGCCATGGGTCTCGGATGCGATGTCTCATCGGAGGAATCCGTCAAGGCCGCGTTCGCAAAGATCAAGCAGGAGTTCGGCCGAGTAGACGTGCGTTCGAATCTTTCCCCATAAATTAGGGCTGACGAGATCGTAGGCCTGTGTGACAGCTGCGGGTATTGTCGAGAACTACGCGGCGCACGAATACCCATCCAAGAAGATCCAAAAACTCATGGACATCAACGTTATGGGTACATGGTACTGTAGTCTCGAGGCCGCAAACCTCATGCCGAATGGAGGGAGTATCATTATGATCGGGAGTATGAGCGGACACGTGAGTTGTTCCCCTCCTTCCGCCTTTGCGGACATTACGTGTCTTATTCAGATTGTCAATGTCCCTCAACCCCAGACCCCTTACAACATGTCAAGTACGTATCGCTATGGCTCGTCTCGACTAGGCTGTGACTGATGACTCCCGAAAAGAGGCTGCTGTGAGGCACATGGCGAGGTCACTGGCTGTCGAGTGGGCGAAGCAGGGTGTCCGAGTTAACTGCATCTCGTATGTCCTGCTGGTCGCCTTGGCAAGGTGGTTGCTTACGGAACTCTCTAAGGCCTGGATATGTTTTGACAAATCTGACGAAGGTCATCATCGACGAAAACCCCAAATTGCGGGACGAGTGGTTGCATAGGATCCCAGCTGTGCGTTTCGGACTGTGGCTTGATCATCTGAATTCAGCTGACAGCTTGACGCAGGGCCGACTGGCAGATCCCTCCGATGTGAGCTTCTCTCACTCCAACCTACACATGTATCCCCTCCCCTTACGCGCTGCTCTATTCCGCAGACGCCATCTCCGTTGTCGAAACCCACATAGCATGATCGCCGTCGCAGCTCGCTAATGCTCTCTTCTCAGCTCAAAGGCCTGATCGTACTTCTCGGCAGCGACGCCTCAAAATACATTACCGGCGCGGATCATCGCGTCGATGGTGGCTATACCTTGATTTAGCTGCGCGGCTGAATCCAAGGGGATATATGTTAGTGGTGCTATAAACAGGTATGACAGCATGAGGAGGTGGTGCTGGACATTGTAAATACGGCTTGAGACACGTTTATGACTTCGAGTGGAGGGGGTAAACATACGACTTGATAAGCATCCTGTCAGAACGCAAAGCGACATAATAACCTTACAAAACCCCTTCCTTGTAAGGGCAACGATGAGATAAAAACTGCCACGTTCCGTGACACAGACAAATTCCCAAAAGAGCATATTCCGGCCCCTTTTTATTGACATGTGGCATTCGTAGGGTCAGCCCAAAAAGCAATGCCCTGATCCTTCGCTTGATCCCGCCCGCCCGATTACACATCGACACATTCCCCTCAAACTTGACCTGGAATTCCACTGTATCAACAAACTATTCTAGCTTACAGGCGATTCGGCAACGACCATCGCGTAGCCGCCTGTGAAGCTGTAAAACAGCGATACTATCTACCTGAGAGTATCCGGACCATCAACTCGTTCCGTCGCCGCCGCCCGAGGCTCAGCCCCACTCCCTTTGTTGTCAACCTTCTACTTGCTTTTCTTCTCCAACCTTTCAGGCGGTCTTTCCACTTCCAGCCAACGGTCGACTACTTTGAACCATCTTCCACTGTCTGTCACGAAGCGAGGGTCACTATCGAGAGTGTCTTGTCACCATCAATCATCAAGACTGCGCAGTCCCCCTTAATCCCCTCCTTTATAATCAGGCATCCAAAACATGCGATCCTTCGGGGTTCTCGCCGGTATCTTTTCACTCCTGATCGCCCAATCTGCTGTGTCTCAGGCAGTGTACACTACCACATTACCCGTATGTGTCCTTGCCATACCCCATCCGGTTTGAAGCTCACGCTCTGTTTGTAGTGGGCCGTGAGCCTCCTTGCTAAGTCGTATTCTCTTTAGTCTGACTTGTTCGATATAGAATGGTAACACCGAAGTCATCTCAGTATCCACCGATGCTCTTGGCAATGTCAACACTCTCACCATGTAAGTTGATCTTAGGTCTGGACAGGTCTGGCGCTCAAGCAGTTCCGATCTTAGCTCAACCATCACGCTCGGGGTTGGTGGACTTCCCACGACTGCAGCTGCTACCACAGCGCTGCTGACAACTACACCTCTCACCACCACAAGACCTGCTACTACCAGGAGACAAACTACGACCGCAAAGCCTGCCGGTATCCCCACAACTACGTATGTGCCGCCAAGCTTAGGTTGCCGGGCTCAGCTCATGAGTATTGTGTAGCGGTCAGCGTGTTGTAGGTCAAGAATCCTCTGCGGCTCCGATGCAGACGACGACCTGTACGTGATCGTCTATAATATTGGCTGAAGGTATTGACGATACTCGCAGACTATTATGATCCCGGAGATGGCCAATATACATCCGCTACTTGGACTGCTAGTGTCACAGGGTAAGCTGTTTAGATATATGCATGGAGCCTGCTGATCTAAATATAGGCCACCGACCGTTGCGACGGCGAACGTACCCGCTGGCACGATTCAGTCCTACCAGATCTACCAGTCGACCATTAACAGCGTGGTACTGGCTAGTGCGGAGGCAGCAGCTGCGAGCGCGAGTGTCTCTTCGACCGGTGCGGCTTCGAGGCGGGCGAGCAGTGGTGCGACTGGATGGGCGGCGATGGGTGTGGCCGTGGTCGGAGCGGGAGTCGGCGCGATGTTGCTTTAATAGAGGTGATACATGAGCCTCTGATCTCGTTTTATTCCCGAGCTAAGTTTTTATGCATCGATATGGACATTCCGATGATGAGGAGGCCTTGCGAGATGCGTTACATCTCTGATCCCTTCAGAAGAAGCAGGTTGGGTAAAGATGGGTTGGGGGGGTAAAGTGCGCACCGGGGAGAAACAGGTGAAGGTGATTGACCGCACTCTGATGTCCTCGAGGCTGTTTGCGAGGGATGGCATACTAAGGAGACACTCAGCGCATACTCCTTGGCTCACTATACCACATCACGGACCCTGCATTCGCCATGTAAGCTATCATTTCCCGATTTACGGAAAATGTTACGGGAAATGATAGGCTCCGAAGCAACACGACGCCGTTCGGGCACGGGGTCTCGGAGATTTGATAGGAAACGAGGCCAGCTTCTTTTCCCACAGCACCTTTCGAGGTGTAACTTTGGCAAAGCCCCCTTTTCTTCTATCCTTCTTACTACTACACTATAGTGGAAATAATACACCCAAACTTTTCTCATCATGGCAACGATACATGCCAGACCTTTCCGACTCGCTCTCCTTCAACTCGGTCCATTCGGACCTTCCAAACCGAAAAACATCGATATCGCCCGTCGTGCAGTCTCCGAAGCTTCTTCCTCCAAACCGAAACCCGACTTGATCGTCCTTCCCGAGATTTGGAATTCACCTTATGCCGTGACGAGCTTTCGAGAGTACTCCGAGAATGTTCCGGAGGTGGGGAGTATCGGTGAGGAAGAAGGTGAAGGGGAAACTGTGAAGGCTATGAGGGAGATGGCAAGGGATTCGGGTTGTTGGCTCATTGGTGGTGAGTACGACACGGCACGAGCCGAAAAGATGAGCAGCTGACCCGTCTGGATAGGTTCTATCCCGGAAAGAGAAGCAAAGACCGATCATATCTACAATTGTTCGACGGCGTACGATCCTCGAGGGAAAATGGTTGCCAAGCATCGAAAGGTCCACCTGTTCGATATCGATATCCCCGGACGACAGACCTTCAAGGTGAACGAATTCCGAGTCGTCAAATATGTTTGGTGCTGATACCCGTTATTTTACAGGAGTCGGACACGCTCACCGGTGGTAGCCATTTGACAACCTTCGAAGCTCCTTTCGGCAAGATCGGTCTAGGGATCTGTTACGATATTGTATGTCTGTCCCGCCGACTAAGCTTCAACTGGAAAGTTCACTGAAGTTGACGCACGGACGTAGCGCTTCCCGGAGATGGCGATGATTGCTGCTCGTCAAGGTGAGGAAACCCAACTTGGTCGCAAGCATGATGATGATGTCTGATACGTCCGCCAAGGATGCGTCGCTATGATCTACCCTTCTGCCTTCAATACTACTACCGGTCCGATGCATTGGACCTTGCTTCAGCGTGCTCGGTCGGTCTTCCCCTCCAGCTCCTTTTCGATCATTCGGCTTATCTCGTATATCTCATAGTGCTGTCGATAATCAGATGTATGTTGCGATGTGTTCTCCTGCTCGGAACCCCGAAGCTACCTACCAAGCGGTACGTTCGACCCATTCGCGGCATCGAAAAAGCTGACGATTGAGTCAGTACGGTCACTCGATGGTTGTCAATCCCTTGTTCGTGGGCATGACTCAGGCAAGAAACAGAAACTGATAGGACGTAGAGGTGACATCCTCGTCGAGGCGGATGAAAAGCCTGCAATCAAATACGCTGACATCGGTAAGAGCTGATCCTCACGTTTGGCGGGACACGAGTTGATAATCTATTCGAATAGATACCGAGCTACTCGCCACGACCCGCCGGAACCTACCCGTAACGATTCAGAGGCGGTTCGATGTTTATCCGGATGTTTCAGCTAGGAAGTGAGCGAAGGGATAGTGCGTCATTACACAGATGCTAAGGACGTCTGCATTTCACGATTCGTCATGTGTCATGTGTCATGAAATAAACTGCCATGTTGTAAAGAGTTGATTTTGGGGTTTTCCATTGTGCAAGAATACTCGCTTGAAGGCTCGGTGTGCGAGAATACTCGCTTAGAGGTCTAGGTTGCTATCAATGAGCCAGACAGGAAGTACTGCTGATGCAGCTTGAGTTCCATCGAGTCGAATCGTATGCGGTCAGACATCGTCACCATAAGCTACGGATTTTCTTTGACCGGTTCTACATCGCTACCAAAATACAAGATCACCTCGAGCTCAGATAGGCGTCGTATCTTCCAGTGACCAAACGAAAAAATCACTCCGCCATCTTCCACATCGCCCGACTGGCTCCCCATTTCCGCCTGTAAAAAGTCACCGGCATCTCACCTTCATCCGCGTCCGACATATCCACACTCCCCACGAATTCATATCCCCTCTCAAAATGGGTTATACACTTCATGATCAATAAATGGATACACCGAGCGGAGATGAGGGAAGAAGTCGAATGCGCCGTCCCTACCCAAAAATTGTCAGTGAAGTTCTTTCAGGACGATGATGAAAAAGTCAAGAGTCGCTTACAAGGATTACCTCGGAGTCGAATCTCTCGACAGTGTCGTTCTCTTGTACGAGCACCTTGGATCCCTTCGAGCCACCATGCTTTGATCGCTTCTTCTAGAGCTTCGCCGACGTCTTGTTCCGCGTCGATGATCCATATCCTATCATGGGAGTAGAACGAGACGGCGAAGAAGATTGGGTCCTGAGGAGGTTAGCGGAAGGCTGCAGCCGAGATGAAAATTACTGACTGGGTCAGGCTCGCCGCGAAGGAAGATCATCGTATCTTTTCCGGAGTCTGAGGTTCTATCAGCCGAGCAGTTTTTGTCTACCAAAAAGGGAGAATTGACCTTTTGCGGAAGTACGGAAGGACGATGTCAAGCTGTATCCTTCTCTCGCGAATGCCGTCATGATATTGCTCAAAATCCGCTTCGACCTGTCAAGCCAGTATCAGCTTCTAAATATTCCGGCTGCGCCCTGAAGACCGCTACTCACGAGACCTTATCTTGACTCGTCGGCATCCAGCAATTATCCTTCATCGTCACTTCCCATACCCCACCTTCACAACCTCTCGCCTTGTGTTGATTCATCAATTCCTTCTGATATTCCACTTGACCAGTCTTGCTTATCCCCTTTCGCCATGCCTTCTGGATCGCTTCGACCACTGTAGGTCGCATCGCCAGTGGTAAAGCTATGAAGGAGAGTGTGGAAGTTGAGGAGAGTGTCATGACGAAGAAGGGGAATTTCTGACTGGCGGAGGAAGGTGGGAGTGGGCATTGACTATTAAACGAGGAAACCGATGTAGCAGGTGTGGAAGGAGGTGAAGCGGTATCTCTCTCATCATCCGATCCTTGAGTACTTGAAATCGTATCGGTCCGGTCGAAGGTCGTGAGTCCAGACATCCGTTTGGTGATATACGCTGAACCCGAGGTATTGCTCTCACCCGATCCCGAGGTGGATGTGGATGCTTTCTTCAATATGCTCGGTGGAGCTGTTTCCGAGGAGGAGCCGGTTGATGAGACGGTAGCGGTACGTTCTGGGGCGATAGGGACTCGCTCTGCATTTGGGCTGGTTTGGATGTATGAGTCCTTTTCGTTGGAAGCGGGATCATGTCGCCGGTTCCCGTGGGAATGACCGACGTGAGGGAAGTGCAGAGGCATCCTAGCAATTGATAGATGGCAACTTTGGAGTAGTGAGTCGGGGGGTGGTGATGAATTTGCTTTTTGGGCGGCGAACGCAAAGCGACTAGACGATGAGTCAGTGGGAAGAACGCGCCAACAGATTTTCATCATGTTGATGACCGAGACCGGGGGGTTGTCATGAGAGCACGTGCAAGGGGATCTGCGAGATCTAAATCCTAATTATCTATAACAGGGGTCCATGGCTGAAAGTAAGGGTAGGGGACTGCTGTTGAGCGTGTGAGTTGTACACAGACTCCTCAAAACCCGCTACAAAGAGTTTGCGGACGGATAGAGACAGAAATAAAGATTCTGCTTTGCTCATCCGCAGCTGATCGATACGGCCCATACTAGGTGGCAGTACCCCATACCGCGTGACCTGACCTGTACGAAGGAAAAGACTCCCTCACCCAGCACCGCCTCTGCTTATCGACCCTTGAGATTTCATCCGTTACACCTCGGTTGTTTCTAACTGGTAGCATGGCGGATCCAAGGCTAGGCTTCTTCTCCAAAGGGTCCTTTCCCAAACTCCACGCATCATAACCCACGTTGCTCCATGAAAGCCCGGACCTCATTCACCCACTTCCCTTTCACTATCAGATGTCTATTCGTAGGCTTCAAGAACGCTCGAGGAGGGGATCGAAGTGGGTCCATTTGTTGCGCTTTGAAATAATCGTTCAGGTGGTTTTGTAATGTCTATTTATTTCGTAAATCAGCCATGACGTCTTGCTTGCTATCAACGGCTTAGATCAGGGACTGACTATTACATCTCCCTGAACACAGGTGATTTAGCACTAGACATCGAACAGATGAAACTACCGGCCGAACCTACCTGGACTTTCCGGATGATCGTCTTCCAACTCCCATCGTTCAGATATTCCGAGTAGATGGGTAATGCTCCACTCGCACTTCTTTCGATGAGATATGGTCGATCAATCCTCATCGGGGCTTTGGAGATTGGCTGAGTAGGGGTAACTGATTGACGAGTTTCGCCCGCTCGGATTCGTTGACGGATGGACCGGTGGAATCGGTGAGGAAAGGGTTTGAGGAGGGGTAACGTTGGTCGGAGGGACATTAATGAGGAAGTATACTGTCAATCTCTTCCACACACCATTGCTACCAAGGGGAGACTGCCGGCGGCGAGACCGAGAAGAGCTGTCGTGAGGAAAATTGAAGGGAGAATGAAGGAAACAACATGGAACCGACTTTAAGGGGAAATTTTGCTTCCGCGATACCGTGTGGCAAGATTTCAACAAACCGTCCTAGCGAATGTAACATCATCCAAGAATCCAGCTTTGTAAAGTTCTCAACCCCCGTGTCATCAAGCATGAGACGTAGGATGATTGCTTCCGTATGCAGTAGGTCTCCTGACCGATTCGGTCATGTCCATCGCAAGCTCTTTTCACTAAGGTTGAGAACGATGTAGAGCTCTTCTCTGGCTAATGGTCAGTCATGCCATGAGTCTGGAGGAGCTGAAGACGTGCAAACGCCTTTGGGATATTCGCAAGATCGTCATGCGAGTGAGTGATATCAAAGAGAAGATGTATGGCTTGCAGTTGGCCTAATGTCTCATCCATGTCCATTCTTTGACCACCTTCCGCGATCGTATCACTGCTCAAAGCTTAATGAGGAGATGCGACTTGACAGGGAGAGGACGATGAGAATGCAGAAAATACGAGCGAGTCGAAGACCATGAAGGAGATCTGTATGGATAAGTGGTATTGGCTTTCGACGACGCGGAGACCGTCATGGATTAAATGCATATCTCCCGATGACCTACGCTCCACACAATGGCTAAAGTCGAAGACTAGTGGTGTCTATTCTTGTGATTTTTCAGGTGCACTTCAGTTAAATGTCAACACACTGACGATGATGTACGAGGAGAAAAGAAGCGTACTGTTGTAATCGATAGTGTAACCAATACCGAAGAGGACGAAGATGGTGGCGGCTAGAGGGACGCTGTGCACCGAAGTCGAGCAGAAGGGGAAGCGAAGAAACGAACATATACGTCAGCTTGACCATGCATGCGTTTCAGACGTCAAATGTCCAAGCTGTAACAAGGACAAGAAGCCAGACTCACCCGCTAGCATTCTTCCCCTCAAAATATCGCCCTTTCAAGCCTCCGGTTTCCGACTCTGGTCTTGGACCTTTTGGCAACTTCGAGTAGAATGCTATGACGTCGGCTGTCCGAGCTGACGTTGTGCCCGAGGACTGAGAAGATAGCCATCAGAATGATACGCCTTCCAACGGAGATTGTGGAAACAGCATGGCCGGAACACGTTGAGGGGGTAGAGCAAAGTGGGTGAGTCGTGACTTACCATTGCACCTGGAGTGGCGATCTTGGGAGGTATGAGACCGCCGAGAGAACGGCGGACAGCGGAGGGGAACATGGTGAACGATATGTTCTGAGGGAAGTCAACCGGGGGCACACTGTAAAGATGGGATCCAAACGGCTGAGCGGTATAACCGGGGATTTGCAGAGAGATCTCCATGTGGCGACCCGGGACATCTCGCCGAGCTCGTGCCTGCTTGGTGGGATTTTGGGTCAGGCCGGCGGTATGTTTTCTTATCCCTTGCTTTAGTGACCAGTTCTCTCGCGGTCTCCACTATCAGCTCGGTAGCGAATTCAGCCACAATGGCACCAGCTGTGGATCCGAAGTTCGGGAAGCGGGAGTCTGGTACTGCCCGAATCCTGGGATCGGGTACTTCAGGTGTGTTTTCAGCGTTCTCCTACTAGGTCTACAGCTGAAGGGGATGAGACAGGTCTCGCTGAGTTGATGATCTTCCATCCCGTTGTGAGTATTACGACCCGGATCTCATATGTGATGATGCTCACGAAATGATAGGACACCGTTGCGAAGCGTCTCATGTCAAACCGAGCCAAATTCGCCTTATCCGAGATGAACACCATCGTCTTCCGCTCAGCCGCCAATGCGACCATCACCAAGAAGTTCATCTCCCTTTTCCCAGGTCTCGGATACGCTGCAGGTTACAAGATCGCTCAACGGATATACAAATTTGGTGGACAGCCTTACTTTCGGGATATGATCGATAAGAACGGAGGGGATGGGTTTCGATCGACGTTTGGTAAGAAGTGGGGAGGTCTGATGATGCATGCGACTGCGGGGAGGTGGGTCGTATTCTACTGTGAATGGAATCGCAACTGATCTGCTTGGAACAGTGTGACGGGTATCGGAGAAGTCGTTTTGTTACCGCTCGATGTATTGAAGATTAAGATGCAGACAAATCCGGATGCGCTTCGGGGAAGGGGAATAGTCAAGCTGATTACGGAGGAGGGTATGGGGTCTTTGTACCGAGGATGGGGATGGACGATGGCACGGAATGCTCCAGGAAGCTTTGCGGTGGGTTGAGTCTCGTGTTGACGCAGCGATACTGATCAATACCTCACCCCAGCTATTCGGAGGTTCTGCCGTTACGAAAGAATACCTTTTCAACCTGTCCGATTATTCCTCGGCCACATGGTCACAAAGTCAGTGCGGCTCGTGGTCATCTAATTTGGATTTGACACATCATCAGACTTCGTCGCTTCTATAGCTGGCGCCGTCGCTTCCATCACCGTAGCTTCACCCCTTGATGTCATCAAGACACGGATACAAAACGCAAACTTCAACTCGACCGTCGGAGGAACTGCTATATTACGAGATATGATCCGGACAGAAGGTTTCGGATCGTTCTTCAAAGGGTTGACGCCGAAAGTGACTTTCTACCTTCTCCAACGACTGCAGCGGAACTGATCGAGTATCTAGATCTTGGTGGTTGGACCGAAGCTTGTCTTCTCATATACATTGGCTCAGAGTTTGATACCTGCTTTTGGCAAATACGGTGAGCCTAGCCAATCGAAACCCAACTTAGGCAACGTTGATGCTTCTTGTCAGTGTGATCGACTGAACTGCTTCGACCGGTATTAGCGTTCTAATTGGCTTATGGGCTGCTCTCTAGGATATACAGGATTCTGAACATACCTTGCAATCGTTACGATCGCCTTGATAACATCACCACTCTTCTGCATGCATACACATATCCGTTCTCAGTGCTTTGACCTATTTCAGTCAGCACCGCAACTTGGTGTTCAATGCAGAGAGTGCTTAAAACAACGGAGATGCGAACAGGGCGCTACACATTCGTTTCTCTCCCCACACAACCTAAACTGTTTTATCGTTTGATGCTTTCACCTCGGTGGTGATGAGCTTACGAAGCATTTCTTTCCTGACATCTCGTCTCACTAGATACCCACTAGGCTTACAGAGTATCCACAACCGCAGCATGGTATGCCTTGATTTCTCCAAGGGAGCTTTGCTGACAGTACCCAATTCTCCAGTCGTCTCACCCCGTCTACATCGTTTCAGCTTCTCGTACGCCCATCGGTTCCATCAATGGTTCCCTCGCATCTCTCACCGCTCCTCAGCTTGGTATCGTCGCGGTCAAACATGCGATGGAGAAAGCTGGGATTAAAGCGGAACAAGTGGAGGAGATCTATATGGGGAATGTCGTACAGGCTGGTGTGGGTCAGAGTCCAGCGAGGCAGGTTGGTATAGGATCTGGGTGAGTGCGACGTAATCATTTGGAGAATAAGCAGGGAGGGGGTTGGGAGTGACTCATAGGATGTGACTTAGGATACCCGACTCAACCGACGCGACTACTATTAATAAGGTGTGCGCATCTGGGATGAAGGCGATCATGATGGCTTCGCAGAGTATCCAGCTTGGACAGAGGGGGTTGATGGTTGCTGGTGGTATGGAGAGTATGAGTCAGGCTCCGTAAGTGACCACACCTCAACGCGTGTCTTGCTTAGGGCTTCCCAAGATTCCTCCTCCCCCGGCATTCCCCTGCGTTCGGCCACATGGAAGCCAAAGACTCCCTCGTCATCGATGGTCTGTACGATGTATATAACAAATTCCCCATGGGAAACTGCGCCGAGCACACCGCTGCCAAATACTCCATCACCCGTGACGAACAAGACGACCATTGCTTATCCTCTTACACCCGAGCCGAGGAGAGTTGGAAGTCCGGGCTATTTGACGATGAGATCGCACCCGTCACGGTGAAAGGACGTAAAGGGGATACCGTCGTGAAGGAGGACGAGGAGTTTAAGAGGTTCTTCAAGGATAAGTATCGATCGCTCAAACCTGTTTTTGCGAAGGAGAATGGGACGGTCACGGCTGCGAACGCTTCGACGTTGAACGATGGTGCGAGTGCAGTGGTCCTGGCTGGCGGGGAGGTGGTAGAGAAGGAGGGCTTGAAGCCTTTAGCCAAGATCCTTGGTGAGTGATCCTATATTTTACCTTCTCAAGCTTACCTCTTCACTCTCCTTCGTCGTCAGGCTACGCGGATGCCGCTTGTGCACCCATTGACTTCCCCACCGCTCCTACTCTCGCCGTCCCCCTGGCTCTCAAGGCTGCGGGAGTCTCGCAGTCCGATATCGCGCTGTGGGAGTTCAACGAGGCCTTCAGTGTTGTCCCTTGTGCTGCCGAGAAGGTCCTAGGTTTGGATCGATCCATCGTTAACATCCGGGGTGGAGCTGTAGCATTAGGTCATGTGAGTAATGTGCTGATGTGAATTGCAACCCGTTGATTGTGTGTACAGCCTATCGGCTCGTCTGGATGTAGGATCGTTGTGACGTTGATTCATGCGTTGAAGAAGGGGGAGAAAGGGGTTGCGGCTATCTGTAACGGTGGAGGAGCTGCTTCAGCTATGGTCATTGAGAAGTTTTAAGTTCGAGATATGTCACCATGCAACCTGTACCCATACCGCTCATTCCCGTTCCGAAGCAAGGCTCAGAGAGGTGTTGTTCACTCAGCCGAAAAGCCTTGGTCGTAGGTGATCCGCCAATCGTGCAGCCGTCATATCCTCGTGAGCCGTAGTCGCCAGTCGGCAGTGATGCCTGGGAAAGGTTTTCGATTGCCCCATAACCCACCCCTCTGCCCGTCCTGCCAAGAGACTGATTTTGACTTATTACGATGCGATATATACGATTTCTTTGTGCCTGCTCTCGTACCCCAAAATTGGGTGGGTACCGAAGTGGTTACCGGGGTGGCCTCAAGAAATTTTCTTGATCCTTCATAGGATTCTAAATCCACTGCTTTTCAGCGCGCGAGTTCGAATCTCGTCTCACCCAATGAACGGCTTACTGAATGAAGTTCTTCCGAAAGCAACCTTTTTATTATATCCTAGCTTTTGCTAACCGCTTTCTTATCGGCCTTTATGTCTCTTTGTGATCATTTATTGTTATTGGACCTGTTACCAGTCAGTCGAGATTAGACAGCAGAGAATAATCCAACTACCGGCCAGGAAAGGTTCCCGCCAAGGACTGTGCGCCGCGCATACCGCTAGGATTAAGCAGACCTGCAATGAAGTGGGAGGTCTGGTGTCCATTTCGTTCCAAGGAACTGTCGCAATGATGACGAGGTCTTTGCTACTTGATGCATAATGGGAGAGAGAGGTCGAATTTGGGATCAATCGATTTGAGAAGAATTAGGCAAAAGTGAGGAACGCAGAGATGAGTGGGATCTTTTTCTCCGTATGTTTCTTTGTTGATTTCTGATACACAGGGTTTTTTTGGGTGTTTTTTCTCCCGATGGGTTTGACGATATTCTCCTCACGTTTCATGCCTATAGAGAAGGATGTATCTGATCACATACGTGTCTCTCCGCTTTCTCAGACGTGTTGTAGCTTGGTGTTTCTGTTGGGGTGACCCCTTGCTCCCTTCCCCTGCCACCCTCTCCTTGCTCGTCCCTCTCCTCTCACCATCTCCATATTCTCTCGCTATGACCTCCTCGCCCCCCCAAAATGGTCCGCGCGGCTTCTCGTTCTCTGATTCACTTGTCGCACACGTCTTCGAATCTCTGCTGTTGGTTTCCCCCTTTCTTCTTACGCTACTCGAGTCCCGACAACATCGACCAAAACGGACACATAGCTGACTATGAAACGTCGATGACAACATGATACACCCTCTATCACATAACCCCACATTCAAACATAGACAACTAATACCCCAGCTCAGACGCGGGGACCGTATCTCTGACCCGTTCGCGCGACATTCCTACCCCAACCCTCGGACTGAACATGTCACTGTCCTCATCCATCTTCCAAAATCGCGATTTGCCACCGGAGAGGTCCTCATCGATCTCGGAGTTATCATAGCATCAAACGTGGGATCAAACCCCTCGAGCGGTACCCACTTCAGGTCAGGTAGTAAAAAAACCCTAACGGAGCCGCCGAGATTAGCGAGACCGATCCGTCGACGAAGCCGAAACCTCCGCCTAGGTTTACCGGACTACGCGTCCTGCATGTACGAGTTTGTACGAGTTGACGGAAAGCGATGACTAGACCGGCGCGCAGTCCTCGTCATGTGCCTACTGTAAGGGTCCAGTCCAGCAGTGTCGAGAGGAAGGAAGTTCGACAGCGACGGTGCTGGGGATATTGGTCCTCAATTGGGTGAATGCAATGAGTCAGGTGAAGACTGCGTCGATCAGCGGAGTCTACTTGAGTCGGAGTGGACTTACAGAGACCGACGCAGGCGTTGACTTGTCAGGGTTCCGGGACTGGGGGAAGCATGTGTGATCGCGCTGCTACAGATGAGTGCGCCACCTTGGAAGGACCGCTCCCCGATGATGTGCAGTCTTCGACGACCAAAATACCCTCAGGGTGGGAAAGCCAACGGACGACAGGACCAGCAGCATCGGATAGACTAGACGGATCAGCGATAGTCAGAAGCAGCATACAGACTTACAGATGACGAGGGATCGAAGTTAGACCTGCGAGAATCTCATCTGGAGAAAGAGTAGTCTAATTCGATATGAACCCGATGCATTGACCTTGCTGGACACACTTGTTATCGGTGAAGATAAGCGTCCGCACAATATTTGCATCCTAGATGACAGGCCGTCCTTGCTTGAATGATCGTGGATGGTGAGCGACTCCTGATGCGCTCAGCGGACTGGACCAGTCAAATCCCTCGTCAGGGGCGTATCCCTTCTTTCCTCAATGGAGCAGCGGCAAAAGCCGGTCGAGCCTCCTCAATGCCACCTTCTCTACGATCTGGTGTGGTGATTTGAGTAGGAACGGACGAGAGACTTTTCAATGGCCTCTCGTCCGTTCAATGGCCGGAGCGAAGAGCTGAATCATGTTGGACATGACCTTCACGCGATGACCTGTGCCGTGGTAGAAGCAGCAGCAAGCTTTTCATCGGCCGAAAGCCCCTCGACGACAATGTGGAAATCGACGAGTGCACCTCGGATGGCGGCGGCTTCGGGAGCATTCGGCTTGGTGTAGCGGGGCGGAGTGGATGGCGACGCCAACGAGCATTGAAGCCATGAGTTCGAGTTCGCTTAAGGGTTCTCTTCCGGAGCAAGGGTTTGGTAGCTTACGTGAAACGAAAAGCTCCCCAACTGTCATCTGGTCCTCCAACATTCCATATGACCTGAACCAAAATGCCAAGAAGCGATACGAGAGCATCTGCATCGAAAATACAGCCCTCCCCCATGTGTGACCTGTTCAGCGATCAATCCCCACCGCTCTGAGACCAGTTGCCGTAGACTGATAGAGCGCAAAGAGGGTTTCGTGTGGTGCACCGGTCTTGGTGACCGCCTGCAGGTTGCCGAAGTGTTGGCCGAAGTAGGCGTTGCCAAGATACAACTCCACCATTCGTTATCGCGGGAGAAAGTAGTGATCGTCCAGGCGACCGCATGAGGAGGAAAAGGGAATGAGTACGAGCATATGCGTCAGCTCATCCGTCAACAGAAAGGCTTTCCCCAAAGCCGGCATTGTGAGGTGTTTCTCGGTGTAGATGGCAGGCGATGCGGGTTCATATTGGAAATTTCGAGCCCGCTCTTCCGCTCATAAGATCCACACCAGAAATCGTGACCGGACACCTCACCATACTCGAGACGACGAGAAGCATGTTTGCCGTCGTTCCGGAACTAGATACAATCGACTACCTCCAGATATAACCAGGTCTCGCCTTCAGAGCGGAGTGGTTGTAGAGGGAGTTTTGGCTAGTACTTCGTCGATCTGTCCCGACTGCTTCATCGCTCCTTGTGCTGCTATCGACTTCGAGCATTCCGCAGAGATGATCAGTAAGTATGCTTGAACGAGCGCTTGACGCTTGACAAAGTTCGAAGGGTGTCCACGATCCGACATGTTGAGGGGACATTTGACATGATTCGTTGCATTGTGACGTATTCTTAAATGGGTATCAATCATACGGTATAGCCCAAGTCCAGCGAGCATTTTATTTCTGCAGTACTTTTTTGCCCTGTCCTTTCCTCATTCTAGCTTGGTAAACGTTGATTTATGCCTTACTCGTGATCGCCATCCACTGCTTTAGCCTTGGAAGACCGCGGCTTGCGCTTCTTCGATGCTGGCTTTTCGTCTGTAATGGCTTTTGCTCTCGATGCTGGTTTGTCCTCCTTGACAGCTTTCGCTTTCTTGCTTGGAGGCTTGAGAATGACCAAAATTCAGGATCGCTGACTGGACACTGGGAAGGACTTACTTTGGCGGGCTTCGCGTCCTCTTCGTCTTCTTCTGCTTCGACCTTGGCAGCACCTCGCTTGGCCCCGCTTGCCTGACCGAAAGGGTCAGATTCCTCACTTGCCCCTACACAGGTCATCTCAGCCCACCTTCTTAGCCCTCGCTGGCTTCTCATCATCCTCTTCATCTTCGTCTTTCGCCTTGCTGGCGGCTGGAGCCTGTAGAACGGTCTTTCAGCTCGGTCTTGATTAAGCGGCTCTTCCAGCTGGGAAAGAACACTATGGGCACAAGCACTCACTTTTCGTTGCTTCTTTGGCATGACCTCTTCCACGTCCTCTTCTCCTTCTTCATCCTTTGGCTTCTTAGCTGCCGGTACCTAGTAATTCTATTCAGGTCCGTTGAGACAGTTGCTTCTCGAGGTACGACAACGATGAGGGATCAGGAGCTCACCTTCCTCTGTTTCATCGGCTTTACCTGTTCTTCTTCATCCTCTTCCGGAACAGGTGTCATCTCCTCCTTATCGTCATCAATCTCCGCTTTAGACTTCTTCTCCTTCTTCGCCCTCGGCTGGGCACATCAGTATTTTCCCCACTTTTAGCATCAATAGCTGACCTTTTGTGGCTTAGCCTCCTTCACCTCCCCATTTCCACCATCGTCCGCCTTCTTCTTCCTGGGCGTAACCTTCTTCTTCACTGGGCTCAACTCTGCGCCTTCTTCGCCTTCTTCACCTTCCTCGTTGGGCGGGAGTCGAGCGGAGTCGGGGATGTCCTCATCGTCGACTATCGAGTTCAGCGGTGCTTGTGGTACAGAACACACCTTGATTGTTTTTCCACGCCTTCATGATCTGATAGATTGATCAGTCGGCATGTAAACTCAACTTATTTACTTACCTTCTGCTGGTATGGCTCACTGTATATGATCCCGTCAGCCGAAATTCGCCAAACAGCAAAGACGGGGCATAACATACGGGATCTCGTCATCTAGTGTCCTCGTCAGCCCAAAAAAGCCCTGCGAAATGCGCAACTCACATCCGTCAAGCTCGCTCGGATCGTCAAAGTCCTTCTTCATATTATTGAACACCTCAGGCGTCGTGCCTATCGGAGAGCGATCAGCTCAGTGATTTACTGAAATACTGTAGGGCGCTTACATCCCCAATGGCGCCACTTGAATGACCCCTTCTCCTGAAATGCTACCCATGCACCAACACGGAGAGTACCTTTCTCGATCTTGGTACCCTTGCATGGTTTCTTGCCTTGTGAGCGAAAGAGTCAGTATAAATGCTAGGCATCGCTTCCAATCCCTCATCCTCTACTCCCACAAGCGCATCCATTTTTCCCTGTGTGCAGGGAGCGACATCGTCTCCAACCGCCAAGGCATCGCTGCCTGACTCATATCGCTCAACCCGCAGGAACTCACCATTGCATGCCGCCTGACCCCTTTGTGCTATCTCGAGCCGATAGGCTGGCATGATGCGGCTCGATACTGATGTGTTCCGCTGTCCAGATCGAATCTATGGCTCAGGCTTTTGACATGTCGTCATGTCTTGTGGCTCCTCAGACTGAGACGCGGTTGACAACAAAGCCCCACGTGGGAGAATTAGGTTCGGGAGTCTGTCGCGAGGTTGTCTGTCATTCCCTTTCTTCGTGAACATCCTACATATTGGCAATTTTGGTACCAGAGGGACAAGGTAATCGCTGCAGAGATACATCTCAAGTTTTGAACCTTCCGAACCCTGATTTTGTAGCACGATTCCGATAGCATCGATCGATTCCTCTTCGTCTCCCGAGGTGACTCCCAATGAACCCCTCTCCCGATGACTCGCCTCAACCTGCATCTGGTAGCGCCGAATCATCACCTTCACCGACTGGGACCATTCGGAATATGCAGATCCCAACCATGCCCGCGGTGAGGGAGGCGGACTCAGAGACATCGACGCCTCTAGTTGGACCGAGCGATGGAGCGGGGATGAAAGGAACCGCGGGGCAACAGCGGGAGCTGGGTATAGGACGACCGGGAGGCGCTGCTGAGCTCGTGGGTGTTGGTCCTTCATCTTGCTAAGTGATTGCCAATAGGTGGCTGTCATTCCGGCCTGAGCTTTCATATTAAACGCGCTTGGACCTCATTTAATTTTCCGCTCAAACACTTCACATCCTAATCGAATCACTCGCTGATGAGAATGACTTAGCGTCGCCCATCACCCCTACACCATCAGACATCGCCGGCACCCGCCTTTCCCCGCAACTCAAGGTCACCAGGGCCAGCCGCTTCCATCCGATCCTCCGATACCACTGAAGAAGAGGATTACCGGCCATATACCGCTGCACCCGGTATGAGTGCAGGGGAGCAGACTCCACGCGTAAGTCGAAGTCAGCGGGGGATGCCTCAGACTGCGTTTGAAACATTCGGATCTCCGAATGCATCCGCACAGATGGCTAGCGGGGGAAGTTCGCAACGACCTCGAGCAGCGAGGTACAACACCGCAACTTCACATCTCGCGTCCCATCCTGTCAATCCTGTCAACGCATCCTTCACTCTCCAACCCGCGGGCTTGTCTGGCTCCATGTCAAGATCAGCTTCTCGAGCTCGACCACCTCTGCGTAACGCTCCTACAGCACTAAACATCGGACTAGCCGGGCTTAGTATCAATCGTATGGATGACGAGGACGACGAGGATCGCGGCGAAGCCTTGATCAAGCAGAGACAAATTGAGCGGAGAAAGGAGCGCAGAGCGAAGGATAAGGAGCGGGAAAGACGACTGGGGTATAGCGATGAGGCTACGCCGGACACCAGCGCACCACCCACTGGTCAACCCGACGATGTGTTCATTGCGCAGCAGATGAGGGGTAGCATCGGTCGGTCGGTCTCCCGAGCTCGTACACCAAGCGCGAATCGGCGACAGCCGAGCGATTCATACTTTTACCAGTATGCTCGGAGTGAGACGGGATCGGAGGCACCTAGAGATGCTGGCTTAGGCTTTAGCCCGCGAGACGAGTTGCGACCTTCGTCGATATACTCAAGTACGGCGGATGAGGACCAGGAAGGACCGCAGGACCATGGGAGTATCCTCCAGGACGTTGTGGCGGAAGTTGTCGATCAGCAAACGGTTGCGGGATCGAATGGGAGTGAGGATGAGGAAGCGGAGGAGAGTGGAGAGGGCGATGAGGCGGTCACGTTGAAGGATCGCCAGGATGTAAGTGCAACATTCATGTCAGAGCTGATGTCAGGCAATCAATATCGAACATCCCTTCGGTTTGCCAATCTGGAAACCAGCACTGTACCGCAAATCCCGATCAGTCACCCGAAACGCCGAGTCCGCACTCCATTCCATCCCCTCCGCTGCAGCCGAAAGACACCTTCTACCCGGTAACATCCTCTGGCTGCTACTCTTCGGTTGGTGGTTGGCAATCGCTTGTTTCGCTGTGGCGGTGTTGGTGTCCGGAGCAGAGGTTCTAGGCGGCGGTCGAGGAGGATACGGCAAGACCCTACGCGGATTGGCGTGGTATATTGGTTGGCCATACGGGAAGTACGTCGAAGGCGAAGGCGGGCCGGATGACGAGGACGACGAGGAAGAAACCGAGGAGAACGGGTACGAAAATGGCGATGCGGAATATGGAACAGGTTCACCCGTTAACTTTCGCCGAAATAGGGATCGGAACTCCTCGGGCGGGGCGAGCTCGGGCAGGACTGTTCGGGATGCGGGACGGAAGACGTCCTTGGCGACATCAATAGGTAGCCTCCTGGATGAGCCACGAGCAGAACCTTATACTACCGAGTCGGAAGCAACCATCCGTCCGAATAAGACCGACTCACGCCGTGAAGCGACCGTTTCCTTTGCACCTACTGTCAAAGGCAAAGCTAAGGACACCCTGCGCGGCCTTAATGGGACCGAATATGACGAGCGAGCACCTTTGCTCTCTAGCAAGAGAACCGCTTTCCGTCGACCGACGAAGAAGCGCGCCAATTTGTTCGGCAAGATCCTCTATTGGCCCAGCTTCTTCCTCGTTGTCGCCCCTCTTATGCTCTCTGTCTGCGTCATCTGTTGGGGTCTGGTTATCACCATTCCGATGGCCAAGCTCACTTGGGCACTAATCAAGCTCCTTTACCTTCGACCGCTCCAGATCAACTTCCTCTCCGCGCCAAAGGTCCCGGTCCCTACACCGCACGACTCTCCGGGCAGCGGTGACGAGTCTGGGGATACAACTCTGGCTGGAAACGGGTCGCCAAGCGGGTTCACCATGAAGAGTGCCCATCTCACTGCCGGGCAGATGGCCCCGACGATCGGCTACAAGTCCACGGTACTCCTTTGCTCGTACCGAGCGATCGGGTTACAGTACTACAAGTACACGATCGGCGGTGTAAATATCATCTTCATCAACCTTGTCCCTCTTGTCTTTTTCACCATTATCGACCGATTCCTCATCCTCCCCGCTGTCGAGCGGGGCGAAGCGGCCGGCGGACACTACTCCCCGCTTATCGTGTTCCTGACATCACAAGCCTTGATATTCGTGCTCGCTCTCGCCAGCGTGATCCCACTATCCTACTTCATCGGTATGGCTGTCGCCTCGATCTCCGCTCAGTCGAGTATCGGTATGGGCGCGGTAATTAACGCGACTTTCGGTTCGGTAATCGAAGTCATCCTGTATGGTATCGCGCTCACTCAGGGCAAGGGCCGCTTGGTCGAAGGGTCTATCGTCGGATCCATCCTCGCGGGTGTGCTCCTCATGCCCGGAGCTAGTATGTGCTCGGGCGCCTTGAAGAGAAAGGAGCAGAAGTTCAATGCCAAGAGTGCTGGAGTGACCAGTACTATGCTCATCATGGCAATCATCGGGACACTCACACCGACGATGTTCTATCAGACATATGGATCGGTGCGTGACTGGTATCAGAGTTGCTAGAGACCGCTAATAGCCCTCAGTTCGAGCTGCATTGCCAGGGATGTCCGGATCCTGGGACTGGACCGACGCAGCCAAACGAGGCCTGGGCGTGCAATCATTGCTATTACGAGCACCCGGATCCGTCAAACGACCCGTTCTATCAAGGTCAGGTCAAGACGCTCATGTACGCTTGTGCAGTGATCCTTCTTTTGGTAAGTCCAGTGAGAGATGTCAGTCACAGCGCTGACTGGAGCAGTCCTACCTCATCGGGCTATGGTTCTCCCTCCGAACGCACGCGTCGCAGATCTGGCAGAACCCTCAACAGCTTATGAAAGCCGAGGAAGCGCAGAAGTCCGCCTTGATTCAGCGTTTAGCACCAGCCGGTCTCACGCCGCATATCCTCCCACTTCACAAGCCGTTGAGAGATGCCGGTACCAACACTCCACTCATGCCTCCAAGCCAGCCCAGTACCCTCCGCGCACCTCGGAGCGAGTATGAAGACGGACAGCGGACTGCGAGTCATCCCTACAACCTTTCACAGGGCTATACGCCATTCCTCGAGACCGTCGATCGGGATATGAAATCGAATCATCTGACTCCGATGCGTCTGCCTTCGACGCTTACCACCGAGGACTTCACGAGAGCGGTCGCTGTGGCCACAGTCAGTGCGCTTCGACATCAAGGTAGTATCATTGGCTCGCATGGTGGATCCGGACATAAGCCTCGGCCTGTTTCCGGGACTGAGGCGAGTCATGTAGCCGGACACGATGAGGAGCACGATGAAGGAGGTGGACACGAGGCACCGAGCTGGACGAGGGCCTTCAGCGCGGGTGTCTTACTGGGATGTACAGTATTGTACGCTATCATTGCGGGTACGTCTCTTGATTTCCGCCTGATATTTGGTGCTGATCAGGATTGCAGAGATCCTGGTAGACGTCGTCGATGTTGTCTTGGCCGGAAGCGGGATCGACGAGAAATTCCTTGGTCTGAGCTTGTTCGCTCTTGTACCCAACACGACCGAATTTATGAACGCCATGTCGTTCGCTCTCAGCGGGAACATCGCGCTCAGGTTTGTTCTCGCCCTCAGTTGCATTTCAGGAAATCGTCGCTGATTTCGCATCGTATAGTATGGAGATCGGTTCAGCGTACGCGCTGCAAGTTTGCTTGTTGCAGATCCCTGCGATGGTAGCTTTCTCGGCTTTCTATGATCCCGGGAAGATGGGGGATGTGGTGGATACCTTCACGTAAGTCTGGATTAAGAAATCCGATAGGAGTTCCAGTGCTCGTATGATTGACCCTGATGACAGGCTTATCTTCCCACGATGGGATGTCATCGCAATTATTCTTTCCATCTTTCTCCTCACATACACCTACATCGAAGCTCGGAGCAACTACCACCGAGGGTCCATCCTGGTCCTAGCGTACGTCCTCCTTCTCCAAGTTTAAGTATCAGCTGATTTGGCTAGGTATGTGGTCCTCATCATGGGTTTCTACTTCGCCCCACCGCGGAGTCAAGATGATCCGGATACTCCGGAGTTTACGGAGAAGATCTGGAATGAGGGTGTCGGGATGGCTACGGCGGGGTTCAAGGCGGGTTTGAGTAAGCTTTGGGCGTAAGTGAGGTGTGAGTATGGATTTCTCAGTTTAGCATGGTTCGATAGACGATTTTGTTGTGTGCATAGTATGATGATATTCCATGAGCCTGAGCACTGAATGTGAGCAAGGAGAGTGATCATGTGGAATGATGAAATAGACTGATTGACTGATTAGATGTGGAAGCACCAATTTTCGCCTGAGCTGGTCATAGCCCATAATGTCCCTACGGTTCCTACCATGTCTCGTAGCAGTTGTGTGGATCTCTAGGTCAATCTCACTGATTGGTGTGCGGACTCAAAGCCGAGTGACGAACCCGAGAGGATGGTGTCGGGGAGCAAGTCCCTTTTGAAATCGACATGGGCAAGATTGGGTACCAAGGGTTTGCATGCTGTAAATCGCCTTGCCCAATCAGGCCAGTCATTAGGGATAGCCGGTCGAACGTTCGCTGGGACGCATACTGGCTTCCAACAGGCAGTTTCAGCCGTTGCGATATCCGAGCTAATCCTCGCTCGGCTCTCGTGCAGCGAGTTGCGGGTCAAGACTGGCTTGGGGTGATGCTCAATAGGAACAGCATGTGTATCGTAGCTCTCCCGGTAGTCGAAGGATAATTTGGCCGCTTTCCAGCATCCCCTTGGCAGCTTTTGGTACTTCCGCAGGGTAGCTGAAGTAGAGAAGAACTCATCCTGTTTCATCACGTCATTCGGTCGGATGAGATGTCTTTTAAGAATTGATGGAAATCACGAAAGTAGGTAACAATTGAGAACCGACTTTGAGAGCAGCGATTCCGCTGCCGAGCGTGACTATGTGTTGAAAAATTCAGCATCCTTGCTCCTCTCCTCCGGCGATTCGATTTAGTATCGGGACCATCAACCTGAGTGCTCCCCGGCGACCAGGTTGGAATCCACATCCGCTCGATGGATGTTTTTCGGTTGAGGCTCCGATCAGAGAGGTAATTCCATGACCGCAGGTCGTCACGAGGTTTCCTGCCCGTTGTATCTTGACCCTGGAGAACGGTCGAAGCTCGATTGAACGAGGTAGCTGTGACGTCGATTTCTTCGTGGTCAAAAGGAAGGCTTGGATCTCGGCGGAGCGACCACCAAGTGCCAAACCGTGTTGGCAACCTTTCGATAAGGTCCAAATACGGCATGGATCTCGGCGGAGCGACCACCAAGTGCCAAACCGTGTTGGCAACCTTTCGATAAGGTCCAAATACGGCTTGGATCTCGTCACTGATTGACTTGGCTTTGCTTTATTGTCTGATCATCTTGACTTTTTGCGATGAAACGGGTCTCAGGAAGCTTGGGAGGAGCTGGGCTGAGAGTATGCAGAGACAGCTTGACTTTGGAGGGGTTATGATCGCAGCGAGATGGTCGGAGCTGGCTGTTGGCTGGAAGACGCTTCAGGTGAATGTCCATGCGTTAGCGGTCTACGGTTGAGAGCGTCATGGCTTGTCTTATCACGGCGAGTGCAATGTGAGATGGGTGAGAAAAAGATACATGTTAAAGATGAAGATAGCGGGGAGGTCATTGCTCATAGATCGTAGGCTTCGAAACCGGCCAAATTCCTTCCTTATTGATAGCGTTCGCTCCGATGAGAGGAGTTACACGAAGGTGTAACCCAAGACCTGACCACGTCCTTTCTGTCGTACTCCATGATATGAGTAAAGAGTCGAAATCTTCCGACGATGATAGTGGTTTTGCTCCATCCGCAACAAAAACGACTTGGGTGGAGCGAGCTGAACTCCTGGATAGTACAGGGATCAAATTGGCACTCGTGCCAAGCGGGACCCCCGATTCCGAAAGATAAGTTATCGTCGATTCTCCGGTTCCTACCCCGGATAGAAAGGTGGTTAAAAAAATGTCTCAGTAAAAATCACTCTTTCAAGAGTCTGCTCCTACTTCCCTTGTGTATTGTCAACCCATATCTCCTGATCTTTCAAAACCAATCTTGACTCATTTGTGTATATCATCCTTGCGAATCGTCATCTCCTTTTGCTTGGCACAACATTGGCGAACCCTATCTCACGGTATCATCCTGTATTCCATCCCGAGGTGACGCCGGCGTCGATAAGTCGAATATCTCTTTTCAAGAAATATTGTCGTTTGCATTAAAATCACAAGAGTTGAAAGTCACAGCAGACGCCTCAGACCGACCGGCAGGTTTCAGAGCGCTATCAGTGAGCCTTGGCGACGATATATTCGGCACACAACGTAGACGAGCGATAAGATTCCCTGGTTGACAGAAGTTACCTGTATAACTCTTCTCTTTGCGTATTCTGCACCCACTCCATACATCCCTTGAGCTGGCCCACCCATGTCTTTCGGAGCATTACCAGCTTCATTTTCCACCTCATCCTCACTCCTCTTCCCCCCAAACCCCGCCATCACTTCCCCCGAAACCACACCAAAAGGCGGGATCCTCCTCAACATCCAACGAGGATCCGAACCCTTCCCCCGGTCACCTCCCTTACCTTCTCAAAAAAGCAATAATCGACTCTCCGCCGACTTCGATTCACCCATAACACCTTCCTCACCTATCTATCCAGATAACCCACCTTCTATCCTCTCCCCTTCAGCTTCTTCGACAGCCACTTCCGCTTCTCGGATCCGTTTCGCCCCTTTACCTGATCCACGTCGACCGAGATCTCTGTCAACTGGTCAGAACGTGGTTTGGAAAGCCAGCCTCCAGCCAAACGGAGACCGTACACGAGCTATCGCCATCCGTGTAAATTCACCGGAGTATGATGACGACGATGGAGAATTGGAAGATGGGGATGAGGAAGAGGGAGAGGAGGGGAACGGGAAGAGAGGGAGAATGTGGAGTAAGTCGATGAGTAAGACGATGGGGATGAGTGGGAGTTGGAAAGGGACCAAGAAGTTGTTGGGTTATTCGACGGCTAGCAGTAAAGAGAAGGAGAGGGAGGACGCGGGGTATAGTGAAGGTGCACCTTTGAAGAAGAGTGTCAGTACGGGAGGGTTCATCGGGGCGTAAGTCGCTTTAACTCTCCGGGCGGTTCACTGGCTGATTGAGATGTGTAGGTCTCCCTTTAGATGGTCTTCTGAACAAGAACGGAAACGCTCGATGCAAGGCATCCCTCCACCTCGTGAAACCGGACACCGCCGAAACTCTTCCATGGAAGTCTCTCCATCCCGAACATCCTCTTCACCGGGTCTACCAACGGTGAAACTCCTCAACGGCCGAGTATACGGTTCCCGAAGAGCATCCGAAGCTGCTGAACGTCACCGACTCCAAAGGGAACAGGATGAACCGGCTTTTGTCGAGTGGGGACATGGAAAAGCTGGTGGTGGGCTAGGGGCCAATGCACCTGCTACTGCTGGAAGGAGTCTTCTGGGGGATGAGGAGGATGGGAGTGGGATGGAGTGGGTTAAACGACGACGGGAGGAGAGGGAGAAGAAGAGGATCGAGGAGGAGCAGGGGGTTTCGTCGCAGCCTGTCACACCGGAGAAGCCGGCGATACAGGCGGAGGAAGCGCAAGAGCATCAAACGAAGGCGATCAATATACCTTCGAGAGCGACGGAGGAGGAGGAGGAGAGTAGGGGTTCGGTATTTGAGGATGAGGAGGAAGGGGATGATGAAGGGGAGAACGATAGTGAGGAGGAAGAGGAACAGGAACAGGAGGCTACTAGGTGGGTGATGTTCCTCTCTTCCATTTCCACCATACTCGCTATCACATCTGCGAGCTCGAGTCAAGGTCCATGCTGACGTGTTTCTCAGGACAACAAGCTCTGCAGCGGGTGTGGAGAAGCTCAGTCGGCATAAGGACTAGGCGCGATGCTGGAGCCCTCTCAATATACCATACTACCCTCACCGCGTTCAGAATTCAAATCACCTACTACTGCTCCCCTCAGCAATATGACCTCGACCTATCCCGCACAATCTCGCTGCCTCGACCGTAGCTGTATCTTGCTGAAAAATAGAATCGTGGAAAACAATTCAGGTTGTATCTGTATGTCAAGTCTGTCCAATACCGGAATAAGGTCTACTCGTTGTAAAGCTTGGGAAAAGGATTTCTCATGCTTCTTGTTGCAGACGTATCGAAGTGCATAATTCGGTCCCTCCACTTGATTGGTGGCGGCTTTCTCCGTCGAGAGCAGATACTTTCGATTTTTTTCTGATTCTGCTTTGCTCTTCAGAGTTATCATCTTCTCCGGGGTTCGGCCCCATCGATTGGACGATCGAGTGTACTACACAGAGAGCCCCGCCAGCTATTCTAGCGAAAGGACTCGTCGAAGGTACCTGATCGACGTTTCCAACAATGTCCGCTCAATCCCCCTTCACCCCCTTCACCTCCTCCTCGTCACCTTCAGCAAAATGCGACTGGCCTATCCACCTAGTATCCCAGACTCGAGATCTCGACTTCACACAATGTTTCGAGCATGCCGTCCTTCTCCCCGTCCCGCTCGTGCTAGCGATCATAGCGGGTTCGGCTCAGATCTTTCATAAATCTCGCCGGTTGCGAAGGGAGGTCGATGATGGCGGGTACAAATGGATCAATAGAGAACAGGCTAGTGAGAGAGTCTGTCGGATTAAGATGGTATGTTCACAAGGCCTTGTTACTCGCTCTACGACCCCAGGCTGATTGATTCGAGTAGGGACTCTTGGGATCCTCTTCTCTACTCGCCCTCGCCGCTCTTGGTCTGTCAATAGCTTCATTCCGACAATCACCCCTATCGACCCTCCACTACGCACTCTACACATTCACCCAACTCATCCTCCTCCACCTAACAAACCTAAACCATCATACCTCCCGTACCGCCTCGTCCCTAATCCTCCTCTTCTGGCCGGCATACCTCCTCCTCTCAGCCGTCCGTCTTCGAACAATGCTCCTAACCGGTGAACTCTCCCCTTCTATTGGCTCTCTCATCATCGCGAGGGAGGCATTGTGGATAGGGAGTATTGGAAATGGGATGATGGATTTCGGGTTGGAGTTGTTTAGTCCGGAGAAGAGGTTCAGGGGGATGAGGTGGAGGAGGAAGGGGAAGATTGCGTTGGATGAGGATGAGGAGGATGAGGAGGAGGAAGTGGATGGGGTCGAGGGGTTAGGTGGAGGTGGTGCGGTTCCGGGGAAGAATGAGTATGGGGAGGCGGAGAGTCCGGTTTTGACAGCTAATATCTATGAGAGGTGGGTCGAGGTTCGGGTCAGAGGATACTTTGCTGATATCGCATATAGACTGAGCTTCTCCTGGTTGACTCGTGAGTTGAGGTCCCTTTTCTATGAGACCGTGCTGACTCACGTTCTTAGCTATGCTGTCCCTCGGTACCAGAAAAGTCTGCTTCGCTTCTTCCCGAATGAAATGTCGCTGATCGCTGCAGTTCCTTGGCGAAGAAGACATGTGGTCTCTCCCACCCTCCGACTCCGCCGAATCCCTCTCCAACCGCCTCGCCGCCTCATGGCAACAGCAGATCTCCCTCGTCAAGTCGAAGAAGAAGTCCAAAGCTTCCCTCAAGATCGCTATTGCCCGAGCTTATGGTTTCCCCTACCTTATCGCCGGTATCCTCAAAGCGACATATGACTGTATCAGCTTCCTCCAGCCGCAGTTGCTGCGACTCTTGCTCAGCTATGTCTCAAGCTATGGTACGAATCACCCTATGCCGCCTGTTGCCGGTTTTGCTATCGGTATCATGATGTTTGTGACGGCCAATATTGGTACGGCGATGTTGCATCAGTACTTCGATCGGTGCTTTGCCACGAGTGAGTGGGACTTTGTCGCAAATTGCCGAGATATGCTGATAACTCCTCCAGCAATGAGGGTCAAAGGCGGTCTCGTCACGCTCATCTACCGCAAGTCGCTCGTTCTCAGCAATGGCGAGAAGTCCGGTCGGACGACTGGCGATATCGTCAATCTGCAGAGCGTTGATGCGGTCAGGATTGCGGATTTGGCTCAGTACGGTCACATCGCATGGTCTGGGCCATTTCAAGTGAGCAAGTTTGTCCGCTGGTGGAAGTGGGCTTGATGCGCGCAGATCGTTCTCGCATTCGTGTCATTGTACAACCTGGTTGGGTGGCAGGCGTTTATGGGGGTCGGCGTCATGGTCATTAGTGTAAGTCTCTGATATGGGAGAAGACGTGCTTGACATTCCCTAGCTTCCCGTCAACACCATGATTGCCAGATACAACAAGACTCTGCAGGGACGGATGATGAAGATCAAAGACACCCGGACAAGGGCGATGAACGAGATTCTCAACAACATCAAATCGATCAAACTGTACGGATGGGAGAAGGCTTTCGCCGAAAAGGTCTTCAACGCCCGGAATGACAATGAGCTTCGGATGCTTCGACGCATTGGTCTCGTCCAATCTGCAAGTAACTTTTTTTGGACCTCGACGCCTTTCTTTGTCGCCTTTGCAACTTTCGCTACCTTCGTCGCGACTAGCAAGCGACCACTCACCAGCGATATCATCTTTCCAGCCATCTCGCTCTTCCAGCTTCTCAGCTTCCCGATGGCCGTGTTCTCGAACATTATCAACAGTATCATCGAGGCGGTGGTCTCGATCGGACGTCTGGAAGACTTCCTTGCTGGTAACGAGCTCGACCCGAATGCTCGTACTGTAGTGCTGCCGAATACCGATCCGAATGGGGAGCCGCGTCATGGTGATGAGATTGTCACGATCAAAGGCGGCGAGTTCAGGTGGATCGAGACTTCCACGGAGCCAATCCTGCAAGACATCGATTTGACAGTTACCAAGGGCGAGCTTCTAGCGGTGATCGGACGAGTGGGGGACGGAAAGTCGTCCCTTCTTGGTGCGATGCTTGGCGAGATGACCCGTTCCGAGGGGTCTGTCACTGTTCGAGGCGACGTCGCTTACTTCAGCCAAAACTCTTGGATTCTATCCGCAACTGTCAAGGATAACATCGTCTTCGGTCACCGCTTCGACCCGGTCTTCTACGACCAAGTTCTGGACGCATGTGCTCTTCGCTCTGATCTGGCTGTACTTCCGCAAGGTCACATGACGGAAGTTGGTGAGAAGGGCGTTTCCCTGTCCGGTGGTCAGAAAGCGCGTATCTGCCTCGCTCGAGCTTGCTATGCTCGAGCCGACATTTACTTGCTCGACGACCCGCTCAGTGCCGTCGACGCTCACGTGGGCCGCCATATTTTCGATCAGGTTATAGGACCAACCGGTTTACTGAAGAGTAAGGCAAGAATCCTCTGCACGAATGCGGTCAACTTTCTCCCGCATGTCGACCAGATCGTCATGCTCCGTCGCGGTATCATTCTCGAGCGGAACACCTACTCTGATGCCATGGACAATCCTTCGACCGAGATTCACAAGCTTATCACTGGTCTCGGAAAGCAGTCAGCGAAAAGTAGTGAGGATTCGGACGGATCTTCGACACCAACGGTGATTGACACTGGATGGCCCGAAGAGCCCGAAGAGCCCGAAGAGTCAGAGACGGTGAATGATTCCGAATCGCTTCAGAAGCGGCGAATGTTCCGTCAACTCAGTTCATCGACTATGCGTCGTGCGTCGTCAGTATCGATCGGTCAAGCGAAGAAAGATGCCTTACGGGATCTTCGTGAAAGCGCAAAGCCAAAGGAGCACCACGAGCAGGGTATGGTCAAGCGCGAGGTGTACAAGTCGTACGTCGCGGCCGCTTCGGCTATCGGAGTTGCGGGGTTCTTCCTTGCTATGATTCTTGGTCAAGGCTCCTCGATCATGGCAAACTACGTTCTTCGTTTTTGGGCACGTCAGAACACGCAACGAGGCGAATCCGCTCAGATCGGGAAATACCTTGTCGCATACGGAGTGATCGGCATCTCGTCTTCGATCTTCAGCGTGGCCAGTATGATGATACTCAAGCTGTACTGCGCCTTGCGAAGCTCGAAGAAGCTCCATGACGATTCGTTCGCGGCTCTCATGCGGTCCCCGCTCAGCTTTTTCGAACTCACGCCGACCGGACGGATCTTGAACCTGTTCACGAGGGATATCTACGTAATCGATGAAGTGCTCGTAATGGCTATGGGATCTTTTTTCCGAACTGTTAGTCAGCCGGAGGTGCTTTCGCTAACAGGTAGACTGTACAAGTGCTCGGTGTGATTGTCGTCATCGCTCTTGGCGCGCCTTTCGTCTTGGTTGTCTTCATTCCCCTGGGCTTCATCTATCGGATTGTCATGAGGTGAGCAGGACTTTCTTTCGAGGAGAACTTTGCTCAAGCTTGTAGATACTATCTGTCCACCTCTCGAGAGCTCAAGCGACTCGATGCTGTTTCACGATCTCCGATCTTCTCCTTTTTCGGCGAGACTTTGGCTGGTCTCCCCGTCATCAGGGTGAGTTGGTCAGACTTGGTCATCATATCATGCTGACTCCCTCAGGGCTTCAATCAAACCAAGCGGTTCATCGCCAATAACGAAGCTCGGATCGATCGGAACCAAGCATGCTACATGCCTGCTATGACAATCAACCGATGGCTCGCCGTGCGGCTAGAGTTCCTTGGCAGTCTCCTCATGTTCTCGACTGCGCTTGTTTCGGTTGCTGCGCTACTCATCTCGAACAGTGTGGATGCTGGATTGGTGGGATTGATGATGACCTACACTATCTCTGTTACAGGAACTTTGGTAAGTTCGGTCCTTCAGTTTCCGCGATCGCTGATGGTTCGCAGAACTGGCTTGTTCGGAGTGCATCCGAGGTAGAGCAGAACATTGTTTCCGTTGAACGAGTCCTCGGCTACGGTAGTCTACCCTCGGAAGCTGCCGAAGATGTTCCCGAGAAGAAACCGCCTAAGGAATGGCCACAGCAGGGCGCGATTGAGTTTGAGTACGGTATTATTGATTTTACATTAAGGCTGGGCTGACCGTCCCCAGACACTTTGCGATGCGTTATCGACCTGAGCTCGAGCTGTGCCTGAAAGATGTCAGTTTCAAGATCAATGGCGGCGAGCGAGTGGGGGTTTGCGGTCGGACTGGAGCTGGCAAATCATCCCTTACCTTGGCGCTCTTCCGGATCCTCGAAGCTTCAGCCGGGAAGATCTCCATCGATGGAGTGGATGTTTCGACAATTGGACTGCATGACTTAAGGAGTATTGTCTCGATCATTCCGCAGGATCCCCAGCTCTTCGAGGGGTCTCTCAGGTCAGTCGTTCTTTAGGGTACCACGATTGGTTTCTGACGGGAGCAGGAGCAATGTCGATCCAACCAGCGTCGCGTCCGATGCGGATATTTGGCAGGCTTTGGGCCAGGCGTACCTCAAGGATCACGTCATGACCAACATGGGAGGATCGCTCGATGCGGAGGTTGCTGAAGGTGGAGGAAGTGCGTACTTTGGTCGTATCGGAGATACAAACAGTTGACAATATAATAGATCTCAGTGCTGGACAGCGACAGCTCGTATGCTTCGCCCGTGCGTTACTGCGGAAGACGAAAATCCTTGTGCTCGACGAGGTAAGCAGTCATTCGGACAGTATTGATCAATCATCGCTAAGAAAATGATAGGCGACAAGCTCGATCGATCTTGAGACGGACGAAGCTGTTCAGCAGATCCTGCGGGGAGACGATTTCGAAGGCGTTACCACCTTGACCGTAGGTCTGGCTCGCCTTAGTTCTCTTTTCGCTGATCCCGGTCGGTGCCTCAGATCGCCCACAGGATCAACACTATCATGGATAGTGATCGGGTATTGGTCATGTCGGATGGGAAGGTTGCTGAGTATGATACGCCTGAGAAATTGCTCGAGAATCCGGTGAGTCTCAACAGACTTTGTGTGAACGAGTGCTGATGTGCCCTTAGGACTCGGTATTTAGGAGTTTGGTGCAGGAAGCTGGTTTGGGGACTAGCGAATAGAAGCGATAAAGCGAATGGGTTTGTTAGTGCCGGATGTATACTTTTGGCATACAATTCAGCAAATGTGGATAGGCTTAGCGTTAACTCCCATATAAGGCCATGATTGAAGCTGAATGTTTACCAATCATTCTGGCGCAAGGCGCTATTGAACCGCAGGAATGGTCTCTATAGTGACCTGCTCTCGACCGGAACGAGAGGTATACATTGCATTAGTATGGCATACTCATTACCATTCAAGCCCTATCTCAGTCATCGGTATCACCCGTCCATCCGGTACATCCATGTGCCCAGGTTGTCCTCAATCTCGATTCTTTCATGACTACACGTCGCGATCAGCTCATCGTACGATTTAAACCCTCAAGAAGAATCTCACGTGTCCTTCAAAAGCATAGTCGATCCCCTTCTCCTTGATCTTCCGTCTCCTTTCCTCCTGCTTCTCCAGCAAGCCCGAATCAGCCTTCTCGATCTCCTCCTGTGTCCGTGGCTTGGCGGAGATCAGTATCAGCTACTAAATCTTCCCGCTTCGTCACGATAAATATACTCACACGCTCCTGTTTCATCTTCTCCACCCTCGCTCGAGGCACCTTCCGAAACTTCTTGTTCGCTCCGACCCAGAGTTGCGGGTGAACGTCATCGGGCGGTATCACCTGAGACGAATGAGACCTAGGAAAAGGCTACCCAGGTCAAGTATGGAACAAACCTGGCATTTCAAAAGGTGACCCATGAGGAGGTAGTTGTTCATCGTGTCTGCAACGATATCGGCGACCGACTGTGAAGGCATCTCGATATATGCGTAATGCTTTGATGCGCCGGACTGTTGGCAAACATCGTCAGAAACTACACACCGAAGATCAAAGTTGTACCTTGGCATTCCGGGCAAGACGAAGCCTGGTGACATCACCGAACTGACTGAAATACTCCCTCATCTCATCCTCGTAGAACCCATGAGGTATTCGACCAAGGTATAAAGTCCCCTTCTCCGAGTCCTTTTCAACTCGTCAAGCCAGCACCGGATCAAGCGATGAGAGACTCGCCTTCTTTTTCTGAGCTTTCTTGAGACGCGCTGCCACGCTCTTATCATCCTTCGCAACCATTGGCAAGCTGCTCATATCTACCTTGCGTCCGGCCTCCTTAACAGCTCGGTCTTCAGCATCGCTCTCGTCGTCGGAAGAGTCAGCGCCACCTTCCCCATCCGACAAAGAGAAGCCATGGATAAAAGATCCAGCCGCCTCTGCAAATTCCTCGGCAGCAGCTTTCCCCTGCTTCGCGGCATCGGTTGCGGCTTTCTTCCCCTTCTCGATGATGGGTTTCGGCTTCGCCGTAACGTCGTCGACCGCACCCTTCACCTTCTTTCCCGTAGGTTCCGCTGAGTCGACCGCAGCCTTCGCTTTCCGCTTGCCCGATTGCGCAACCTCAACCACCGCCTCTTTACCCCTGGAAACAGCCGTCTTGGCCGGTTCCTTGTTCTCCTCAACGGCAGTTTCAGCAGCATCAACAGCTTTCTTGCCTTTCTTCGTCACCTCGTCGGCCGCTTTCTTCCCCTTGCTAGTGGCGACTTTGATCACGTCTTCTGCCGTCTCCTGAGCATCGCCAGCTGCCTTCTTGCTCTCCTTCGTCACTTTCTCCACAACATCTCCTCCCTGCTCCTGGATATCCGCCGCAGCTCTCTTCCCTTTCTTCGTGGCTTCCTTCACGACCTCGCCTCCGGCAACTTGAGCGCCCTTCGCCGCCTTCTTGCCCTTCTCTTTCGCCACCTCCATCACGTCGCCCGCCGCATCCTGAGTGTCGGCTGCGGCTTTCTTACCTTTCTTCGTGGCGGTCTCCGTAACCTCGGCACCCTTTACTTGTAGATCGGCCACGACTTTCTTGCCTTTCTTCGTACCTGTTTCGGCAAGCTCAGCACCGTTCATCTGAACGTCGGCAGCGATCTTCTTCCCCTTCTTCGTTGCGGTATCGGCGAGATCGCCAGCTACGCTCTTGCCCTTCTCCATAGCGGACTCGACAGCCTCTCCGCCTTTCTCCTGCGCATCTGCTACCGCCTTCTTGCCCTTCTTGGTCGCCCCATCGACCACCTCAGCACCTTTCTCCTGCACATCCGTGACGGCCTTTTTGCCCTTCTTGGCCACCACCTCCACCGCCTCGCCCGCCACCTCCTGCGCATTAGCTAAAGCCTCCTTCCCCTTCTCGACCACGACCTCCACCACACCTAACCCGTTTGCATGAGCGTCTGCAACCGCCTTCTTCCCCTTCGTGTTCCCTTGCTCGACCACCTCCCCAACCTTCTCTTTCCCCTGATCCACCGCCTTCTTAGCCTTCTTCTTCGGCGGTTCTTCCCCACTCAAATCCGCTGCCAACCCACTCGCCTCTCCAAACCCTTCCACAACGTTCTGCATCACACTCCCAACAGCACCAGCCACATCCCCGAGAGCTTTCATGACCGTCTCCTCTGCGGTAGTGATGAAGTCTTCAGCCTTCTTACGGATTTTCGGGTCGTTCGCGGCAGCTTGGACGTCCTCAACCGTCAAGTTCGCTTTGGCTTGGGCAGCGGCTGCAGCTTTCGCTGCTTGCCCCTTGAGTGGTTTGGCAGCTTCGACCGCCTGATCCACCGTATCCTTTGCAGCTTTCGCGGCTTTCCCACCCTTCGCCTTTGCAGCTTTCACGTCAATTCCCGTATTCTCCTCGAGGGAGTTCTCAACCTTCTCCTGTGCATCCTTGGCGGCCTTTGCAGCTTTCCCTTTCAAAGGCTTAGCAGCTTCAACCGCGTCCATCGCCTTATCTTGTACTAGTTCTCCGACATCCTTCGCCTTCTTTTGAACCGCACCAGCCGCCTTCTTGCCTTTCTTCTTCACCTCGACCACATTAACATTATCATTCACGACCTCGTCGAGCGTTGCTATGGGCTGTCCATCGTCCAACGTCAGGTCACTGGCAGCATCGACAGCTTCAGAGACGGTATTGACGATGTTTTGGATGGTTGATTGTACGGTCTCGAGCGCGGTAGAAGCGATAGTCTCAGCAGGTTTAGTTTGTTTGACTTTAGATGAAGGGGGTTTGGAGGAGGATTTAGGTTTCTTGGTAGATGGTCCGGAGCTAGAGGGGGGAGCCGAATGTTTCGCCATGTCTCCAGGTATTACTCGAGGTCGAAAGGTGTATATGGAGGAAATATAGAGAAGGAATGGAGCGAGACCAATACGCTCGTGATTTCACTTGGGTGGCGCGTGGAAAAGGCAACACGTCATTCCTCACCTCCACCTCAAAGGAGGCTGGTACCGGCTTCAATTCTAGCGAAATGATCCGAAAGATTAAAGTTTCGCTCAGGACAGAAAGAAGAGAGACGTGGTGTATCCCTATGCCGCTATGTGCACAGACCGATCAGCGGCAAGCCCAGCAACTTGCCGCAACACGTTTTCTACTCATCTAGTTCGACATCGGTATTGACCCTTGGCGACCCAAAAAAAGAGAGAACAGCACTGCGTGGAGAATTGGGCTTCTCCGGGAATCGAACCCGGGTCAGGTGCAGAATCGAGTTTAACCCGAAGCGCCTAGTCTCCCACTAGCCCAAGAAGCCATTACGTAAGCATTCATGTTCGCCCGTGGTGCCTATTGCGCTAGCTGAATTTCATAAAATGCTGTTTTATGAAATGTATATATAACTTGATTAACCTTGTGTACGTATGAGCAAGAGTTTTGATGATGGTTTCCGATTATTGACCTCGACCTCTCGATGCCTCGCTTCCTCTCATGCATTCCTTCATCTAGCAAAAACCACGACCTCGATTCCTCCCGTCGTTTGAATCAAAATGACGCATCCAAGCGAGAAACACTTCCGGGATGTATCTTCTGCGATGTCTCTCGGGAGAAAGGTTTCAATATCGTATCTGAGGTCGGATTACCCTCTCGCCCTGGACGTAGCGAGCTGAGATTGCGATAGGATGACGAACTTATCGCTTTTCGGGATCGGTGAGTGACGTACAGCCTTACACTATCTCGTATCTCAGCTTCGCCCAGATCACCTCAAGCCGAGACACACCTCTTAATCATCCCTCGAAAGCATGTTGGTAGGTTTGCATAATTCTGTATTATCTCAGAATACTGACGTATCGTAGTCTCGTCGGTACGAGAGCTCAGCGCATCCCACCTTCCATTACGTAGTTCCCTTCCACACTCGTTTGGAAACATTGCTGAAGAGATCAACAGTACGCCGGATGACATCCCTTGCTCATGATCTCTCTACATCTCCTCCGAAGCTGGGCTATCACATTCCACCGTTCTCCTCCGTACATCATCTCCACCTGCACGTCCTCGCTGGACGACCAACCTTGCTTGGCCGACTAAAGTATCCCGTCTCAAGAGGTGATGACGGACGTAAAGGTATTGGATGGTTCATCACCCCCGATCAGGTGGAAGATACACTGGAACGAGGAGGGAGAATAGGACTTGGAAGGGGATGAGCACCGCCTCAATTGTTGCCATGATAACGATCCGCTCAACAGCAATGTGACAGATAATCCAATTCACGTTCACTCGTTGCATCTCATCACTTTCCACTCATCTCATTTCCCTCTCGTCACGAAAAACTTAAGACTGGACTCGCCTAGTACTGGCCGGACTGATCGAGCGCCTGGGTGGCCTGTTGCTGAGCCTCCCTCTTGGCCTTCTCTTTGTCGTACATGTCGAGGCCTGAGGTGATCAGCTCAATGTTCTGACCGGTCGCACAAGGGACGAACCCTTAGTCTCGAAGAGCTTGTCGGTCTCGGCGGCAGCGAAACCGGCAATGAGCTCCTTGGCGAGAGCGTGCTATTACAGAGAAAGCGGTGAGGGAGGATAGGATTGGTGATGAGAGGAAAGAAAAGTATGAGATGGTATGATATGGTGTCGTGGAAGACAGGCGATGGACGAAGAGGAAGGGGTCATGTAGAACAGGATATAATATCTCAATCCATCGTGTCGATGCCCAAGATAAGGAATACGTACGTTCTCCGGCTGACCGTTCTGCTCACAGTGCTGCTCATAAGCCCTCATAGCCTCGAACCCGGCGGCACCGCTATACGATTGTCAGCTCACAGCTTATCACAGGCAGCGGGAGGAGAAGAAGCGAATTACCCGATGAGCTCGTGGGAGAAGGAAGACTTGTGGTCCTGATCGTTGGGGTCGACGTTGCTGCGCATCATCATCAGCGGGGCACGAGCACGGAAGTGTGGTGATGGTTTAGAAATAGGAAGCAATAGGGGAAAGATGGGGAGGAATGGGGATGATGTGCGAGGAAGGTGGAAGAAACTCACTAGACTTGGTCGTGACCGGAAGAGTCGTTGCCAAAGGAGTCGAAGAGACCTGTGAAACGTGTCAGCGAGTACTCGCAGCGGAGACGAACGACGAGCAGCAGGTGGGCGAGGGGTAGAAAGTAAGGAGAGAAAGCACGTAACTATAACTTACCCATGATGTATGGTTGTTTCTTGGTAGTGATGAAAGTGTCGTCAGATGTATTCGTTGAACTCGTAAAATGGATGTGGTGAAGAAGAGAAGAGCGATTCAAAAGAATTAAAAGGGTTTCTTATACTATCCTCGACCTCTGCGTCATAGCGGCCCCACGAAGGGTTGGACTATTTCAGGGTTTCTCCTCTGTCGCATTTCATGGATTCTCCGGTACGTCATACGTTGACAGTTTCACACCGCCTTTCCTATCCCCTGCACACAGATGCACGAGCTGTTCGTTTCAGCTTTGCTGCGATGTGACGCAAATTATGGGAAGAAACGCGGGGAGTGTAATGTTGCGAGCTGACAGCCACAACGTCTTCGGAGTTGGAAAGAGCTACGTCTGGCATCATCGGTGTTTCACAATCTCTTATCAGTCTACGAGGTTGAAGGGTTCGGACAATAAGACTCCTGTAAGGATGCATGTGAGACAGACATCTGCGTCATTATCCCTTCGAGTGACATCGCTCAACGCCTTCGTCTTGCCGTAATTAATGTCCGCATCATCCGCCTAAAGTGACAAGATTAGCATATTCCTTTCTCTCCGTAAGAAGCGGACTCACCTCGCCTCCCTCGTCCGCTCCAGCTCCCTCCTCTCCATCTCCTCAGTACTCAACTCAACAAGCACCGGCCCATACTCCTCCCTCTCCCACCAATCCCTCCAAGCCCCAACCAAACCCTTCGCTCCATTCCGACTGTTTACCCTTGGTCCTGCGCCAAGCGCTCTCTCCCATTTGAACTGTTCATCCGGATGAGTCGAGTTGAATAGCTCAAGCTCGAGTGCGTCTCTTTTGTGTTTGAGTAGCTCGTCGTGGATCGCGTGGGCCACCAAAGGGATTGCTTCGCCGGTTAGACCCACTTCGGAGCAGTACCGAGCTGCGAAGACTGAGGGTGGAAGGAGGGAAGAGAGATCCCATTCGATCCGGTCGCGGAGGATATGGGTATAAATCTGGACGTCGAGCTACGAAGCCACGTCAACGCTATCACATGCGATTCGGCCAAATATGCTCACATTCACGATGATACGACAATCCGCTTCATCCCACACCTTCTCTCCATCCTCATCAAGGGCTATAGCTTCGGTCTCGTCGTCGCTGAACATGACATCCTCCTCCGTCACCTCGGCATCGGTTATGTCGATCTCCACGGCATTCTGAGCCTCGTCAAGTTGACCTTGTATCAAGTCCGACATGGTATTGGCGTATGGCTGGATGGGGATGCCAAGATCCTCGCAGAAGATGGCCGAGAACTGGTATGGCGTAATGAAGCGCTCTGTAGAACCATAAGTGTCATTACGAGAAGGAATATGAATTGATTGACCCACCATTCATATTCCAGAGGAAGCGGTCTTTGACCTTGATCCCAACCTGATCTGGATGATTTGACGGGACATCGAAATCGACCGATATAGGTACAAGCAATTCCGGTCTCTCCGCTTCCCTTCCCAACAACTCATCAGACCTGCAGCTCATCATCCTTATTCATTCTGGCCAGTCCTGAGCACTCACACATATTGATGCTTCGTCGGTCTCACCACCTGACTTCTCACTCTGTCCCCTGGAGCACGATCACCCAACCAAGTCCAACCCCTATCCATCTCCTCCTTCTTCTTCCTCAACTTCCCAGCCCTCATCGCGGCCTGCTGTTCAGTCGAACCAGCCCCTCCCCACTCCGCAGCGCGCCGTCTCCTCCTGCCTCCACCACCATAATCCATATCTTCGGGATCAGAAGGTGCTTCCCCAATCTCCTCTAGATCCTCGTCTTCATCCTCTTCTTCCGAGCCATCTTCAGCGTAGTTTACTGTTCCACCTCGACCTGTTCTCCGACCAGAGAGGGTCGTGGGTCGTCGACCGGCTGGAGAGTCGTAGCGAGGTGTGGAGGCGCCTGATCCGGGACGAGCACTGAAGAGTTCCTTGTCCAGTTCAGCGAGGAAGAGTTCCCGTTCTTTCGGTCCACCGGTGATACTCTCCGGTTGGATGAGACCAGTGACGCCTGTGCGTAATCTCGAAGGGTAGGTCGTTCGAATAGCTTGGGAAGTAGGCGGAGTGAAGGAGGTCGGGTCCGATGTTGGTTGACCGGGAGGTGGGAGGAAGAAAGGTAATGGGCCGGCTGGGTAGGTTGAGGGATGATGGACGACTTGTGGAGCGGTAGTTCGTAATGTCACCGGAGAAGAGCGGTATGTACTCGTCGCCGGTATCACAGGGTTGGATCGACTTGGTGTGGACTGAGTATAGGTCGGTCGAGAGGTAGGATAAGACGAGCTTGGACCTGCGAAGGGATTCCAAGGAGAAGGATTGACAGCATTCGATGGCCAGCCAGGAGGAGGGAAGGTGAAGGTTAAAGAATCGTCAGCTTTCGGCTTTGTCATCATAATATCAGGAAGACATTGGTGAAGGTGAGATCAAAGAGAAGGCCTGCTTCGGAAAAAAAGGTATACGCGCGAACTAACCATTTCGAGAATATGGAGGTGCTGCTGATGATCCACTCGTATAGCTCGGCGTACCGGTACTTCGATTCCGTATCGGGTAGCTCATATCGCGTTCGCTGCTCACCACAATGGCTCTGATGTTCGATTATCTCAGTAGCCAAATCACACATTGTATAGTCGGCGAATTGCGTTTTGCTCCTCTCAATCAACCGTCAATTACGTAAGGTTACCCTTCCGCCGGAAAGTAATTTCGAAATGATCAGCAGCCGGAGGAGGACACATCGTACCTCATCCTGCATTAATCTGTAAGAGGGGCTAGACTTCTAGATCGTTAATCAAGCAATCGACGTCGTTACGGCCACGACCACTCCACATCGATTCATCTAAAATACTGAGGCGGCTATTTTTCGAGCAGCGCCCAATCCTTCTTTGATCCCGATCGGTTCTCGGACATGTTCACCGGGCTCGTGCGTTATATGACATACCTACCGAGACATGGCTGATAACCATTGGGACCTCGTCTCACGCCGCGTTCTACTCTTATTCATATCCCGACATTTCATCAATATTTAAAATCCTTGGGGCATGTGCCGTTAGATCGAGCACCTAGCCCGAGTTTCCTCCATAACCCCTTCCTCGTCAAACTCCGGCTTCACATTCACCTTCTCCGACGCCGCTCCAATCCTCTCCGACTGCCATATCGGCGACTCGATATGTATCAACGGAGCCTGTCTCACCATCACGGAGTTCTCGGATGATAGTTTCAAGGTCGGGTTGGCGAATGAGACTCTGAGCCGAACGAATCTAGGTCAGTTCTCCCTCTCTCTCCTTCGGATGGAATTGCAACAAGCTGAAATTCTCCACGGCTCAGGTCACTTGAAGGAAGGTGATTATGTGAATTGCGAGCGGGCTATGGCCGGACATACTCGTTTCGGAGGACACATGGTCCAGGTGAGTTTATCTTCCCAGCTCAACAAGGATTACCTCGTTGAATGCAGCATCAACGACTCCAGGGCCACGTCGATTCAACAGCAACGATGATCTCCAAAACTCCCGATGGAAACTCGATCCGATTCAATTTCCAACTCCCCGCCTCTACCACTCTAATGCCCTACCTGATCGAGAAAGGTTACATAACGATCGATGGCGCTTCCCTAACCCTCACAATGGTCGACGATACGAAGCAGACGTTCGGGATCATGCTCATCTCTCATTCTCAGGAGAAGTTGACTCTGACGGGGAAGAAGGAAGGGGATACGGTGAATGTTGAGGTGGATTGTGTCGGGAAGTATGTTTTGGGATCGAGGGACAGGATCGAGGAAATGGTTGAGAGGATTGTGGAGAGGAGGTTGAAGGAGAAGGGTTTGGCTTGATGCATGCATTTTGACAACTGGACGACCCAGCCTTATGCCTGCTATCCGAAGCCGAAGCTTCAACCGGTTCAACGATGTAAAGGTCAAGCGTAATGTCGAACCTCTTGCTTATATACTCGAAGATCAAGCGCGATAGTTGTAAGTCGTCAAGCTCGATGATTTGTCAAGATCCTTCATCTTCCTGATCTAACAGATAGTCCCCGATCTCAGCCCTCATCTCCGTCCGTCCAACCTGCTTTCTTCGCTGCAAAATCCTTTCCCCTATCCAGTGTGGTAGCAGTACCGCATCCCCTGCGCCCGTGTCTCGCCGCCGGAGATTAGGAGTGAAGGTCGTGAGACAGGCATAACACAGGAGTGGAGCTAAAGCTGCCCCACCTGTCTCCCGCTCAGCCTCATCTACAGTGGGCGTCTTAGGGAGAGATATGAGAGCTGATCGTGACTTCCATTCTGGAGCGGACGGGTCAACTGGCCTGCGACAATCAGAACTTTACACCTAGCATCTAGGTATGCGGCTCACATCAGACACATTGGGCAGAGCTCGGCGGAGTGAGGATCACCAGGGAAGACCAGCTTGTCGCCAGTCCGATTTATCGTCGAGACCGTCGATGGGTGTGTCACATTCAGACCCGCAATGAATTCTTCAGGGAAAAAACCTTAGCGTTACTTGTCTATGAATCTCGGGATCAGCTCACGCTCCGTAAGCATCTCCAAGCTCGAAACCCCTCCCTTCCCCTTCCCGTTCCGCTCTCGTCCGCCCCATCCCCTCCAATTGACCGTCTCCAAACCCTTCAAATGGCAAAGGAACGCCGCTTCTTTCAGCGAGACCTCTTTCATGGGCTGCATCCTCACTATCCGTCTTCCGTCTGAGACATCCGGAAGATCAATCGAAGAAGCTAACTCGAGAGGTAGAGCCCATCCTCGACCTGATGCTGTTCCTGAGATGACTCTTTGCGCTTGGCGGGTAGATGTCTCGCCGAGGAGAAGATGTGAGATGTTTGGTAAGCGTTGAGCCGTGAGGTTGAGGAGGTAGTTCAGGATCGATGAGAGTAAGGCTGGTCGAGAAGTGGGAGGAAGTGAGGCATGAAGGTTTCGAAGGGCAATTATGGGAGAGCTAATTGACGACGATGAAGCGGGAAGTATAGGGAGGTCTGAAAGTATCAGCTAGTAGTCCCGAGCTATGAGAATATGTCACCTGGATGTTTCAAATCGACTGCTTTATTAGCTGTCTCAATCTCACTCCCGTCATCCCTGCCCAACCGCTTCCTCGATCCAGGGTCAAAAACATCCTCAGCCCTAAACCCTATAAATCCCAGACCCCTCTCTTCAGCCAGACCTCTCATCCTCTCCGTCCTATCCACCCCACCAACAACACCACAGAACTCCACGTACACCAACAGACCGCTATCCCATGACACAGCCTTCTCTCCTCTGGTCTTATCCGCCACCTTCCCGTCACCTATACCGACATATCCACCTCGAGTAAGAAGGTCGAGCATCGCCATACTCCCCGCTCCTCCCGAGAGAGCAATGAGGACATCACCAGGCTGCCGATGTGGTCTGTAAAGACTTCGTTGAGAGGGTTTGAGGCGATTCGTATTCGTCTGAAGGGGTGGGTAGAGTTGACGGGTGAATCGTGATTGGACGGTACCTTCGAAGCACGGTCTGGCGGTTCACATCTTCGTCACCTCGGATTGATGGAGGAAGAAGGGGGAAGGGAAGGACTTACGTGCAGTAGGTCATCGACCGGACGATGAACATACCCTTTGCTTCACGACATCGCTGACAAGTCCCTTTATCGACTCGGCGGACATTACGCTTTCCTGTGTTGTCTTAGTGGGGAATGAGGGTAGTGTAGCTGGGAGAGACTAACTCGGCATGAGGACTGTCTCCTCTTCAGCTGTCCCTTGTCCATCTGGGAGGTTACCGCAGGACATAGCGATACGAGCTGAAACTTGACTTGAGATCGTAGGATGTCAAAGCGACAGTTTTGGTTTTGACTGCGTTCCCGGAAATTTCCATCACCTTCCGTCGCCCCTCGGCTTAATGCTTTGCTCTAGCTTTGGATGGCTGTTTTGAATGTTCACCTGCTGGGATGTATGCGACGATCGATCCGCCATTACGTATGACGACGGGTGCCACGATGAAGAAGCGAGACAGGTTTATCCGACCGAGAAGCGCTGACCAAGCTGACATGTTCATCCCAGATCCCCCTCCTTCAGGAAATAAGAATGATACGTCTTGCAGTTCCGCCAGCTTCAACTCAGATACTGCATCATAATACTGCGAGCCATTTTCAGTGTGGTACTCGATTCTTCCCAAAGCACTATGAGCAGACTAACAACCGAATGGAAATATCATAAACAAGGGAGATCGTTAACGACGGAATGACGTAGGGCGGTATATGAGCGGTTAGAGGAGGTGTATGAGGAGAGGGTGCGGGATTTGAGAGCGGTGAGCAATAATATGGGGAAGGTCGGCGTGACGATGAGTCATGAGAGCGTAATGAGGACGATCGGTCGCCAAATTCTGAAGAGGATGGGGTCAGTCAGAGTTGACGACAGGATAAGAGAAACTCACTGGGACCACGGTAGGAACCAGCCTTGAACTCGAATTACCATGTCTTCCCGGTCTGACCGCCAAAGTCAAGGGGCTCCTCGCCGCGCTTCCAGGTCCTCCCAGTCTGACCACCGAAGTCGGAAGGCTTGAAGTCCGCCTCCCGCTTCCAGGTCCTCCCAGTCTGACCACCGAAGTCGGAAGGCTTGAAGTCCGCCTCCCG
>JAABUH010000504.1_pt1 | contig 57189 bp, 45 predicted proteins | sample 5559121 | NCBI WGS metagenome assembly JAABUH01 (sample SAMN10711871, study PRJNA513364) | rock metagenome | isolation source: Antarctica rocks | place: Antarctica: Victoria Land, Battleship Promontory nord | collected 2015-12-28 | reverse complement strand
TTCTATGTCTGCTTAGAATATCACATTATCATATCACTCTTATAAATCTCATCTATTCTTTTAGTAAACTTGATCATCACATAGAAAGACAAAATCAGATGCTTAAGCATTATCTGTAAGTGTATTTCAATTATAAGATAAATAACTGATCAGATCTTTTGTTAATGACAGCGTTTGCATATAACAATAGCATACACGTTAATATTAAAAAAACTTCACATAAGCTTTTAAAAAGATACACTGCAAGTTTTGAAAAGACATTTGAGAATAAAATTTTAAAGAGAGAAACATTTATAACTATGAAGTGAGCAAAATGACTATGAAGTATCAGAAAACATTTAATGAAACTATGAAAGCAAGTATTTAAGCAGCAAGCAAAGCATTATAATGCTCATTATAAGTTCATAACATTGCAAGCTTTTAAATGAAAGACAAAGTGCTTCTGCAAAGTATAAACATTTATATGCTTCGTTCAAAGAAGAATATTAATCATAGACAATTAAAATCATTCAAAATATTGAAAAAGATCAATATGCAAGCATATAAGCTTGAACTATCTGAAAAATATAATGCAATTCACTTAATCTTTCATGTTTCTTTATTGAAACTTTGACACTCATGTGATGAGAATTCAAAGTTGCAGATCATTCTCATAAAAGAGAAAGAGAAATGAAAGATAAAGAAGATAATCAATCAGTAAATCAAGAAAGAAAAGATTGAATATTTAGTTCAATGAGCTGATTCATCTTTCTATAAAAACTTCTGAGAATTAATGAAAAATCTTAGCAATGCAAAGAAGATCATTGAGAATTATGAGATAGAAAGACAAGTACATCAGTCAACTGCAAAGAAGTCAAAGAAGAAAAAGAGAGACAAATCATGTAAAAATCACGTTTGAGAATGTATTAAAAGCATAAAGACGCAAGTTTAAAAGTTTAATTTTGATTTGATTTGAATTCATACACTCTTGTGACATCGATTTAAGTTCGACTCATGAGAAAAACTATGCTATGTGTATTGAATAAACAAAACTTTCTGAGAAAGAAAATCGCTCATCGACTACATGATGACTTCACGTCATTGAAACAATAAGATTGACACTATATTATCAGTAATGAATCTATAGCTTCTATTCAGCGCGTGATGCTTAAGTAAACTCTTGATGAGAATGTCTGTGCTGTTTAATTATGATGCATCGTCTTTGCTCTGCTCTTTATTGATGATATTCTATACAATGATGTTTCGATTCGATTTTCGATTCAAAGATGAAAGATGTTTCTTTGCACTTATGATGATCATGATTGTAACGCAGAAACTATGTTCTCTTGCTCAATGATTGTCATTCATTGAGCAAAGAAATGTGTGATGAAAGAGAGATGCACATGATGAGAAGATAGAGTGTGATTGTATTGAATAATTCTTTTCTTCTCTTGATTTGACTTATGTCACGTAGATGTTGAATAGATTGTTAGTATAGATGTGCAATCGCAATCGTTCAATACTTAGCTGATTGATAGTAAAGAATGCATTCTGATCGTTCTCATGAACTCTTGATTCTTCACGTAGATAGATGTATGATCTGACATCAAGTAAAGAAGATGAGTTCAAGTCTCTTCAGTATATCAGCGTGATCAATGAGTCATTACTTCTTTGAACACTGTAATCACGACTCTCAATACTTAAAATGACTATTCTATCTGATATTTTTTCATCAATTACTTGATGATACTGTCAATGTGATGAAGATGTTTTAATATCAACGCAGTCAATGAGTCGCAAATTCTTCAATCACTTGTAGTCACAACTTGCAGACTCTTCATTTAAGTTGTCTTTTTCATTAGTAATATCTTTTCATTTCTTACTGACATTGACATGTCATTAATCTTCTTTGTAGATCAATTGTGACTGTTAGAGAGAATGTTGTTGCATGAGTGAAAACTTTGCACGATGACTTTTCTGATCACGCAATGTTTTAACATCATTCGAACTGCATTGAATTGAAATCTCTTGACTCTTCTGACTTCTATTTGAACACAGAATAGAATCAAAAAATTCATAATCAACATCACTGTCATGATGAATTGATACATAGAGATTAGATCAGAGACTAGAGTCAAAGACTGAGTCAAAGATCAGATCTGAGTTAGCTCTGAAACTCTGTGACTTTGTCAAGACATCGTTTAAATCACGTCATATCTTCAACTTAATATGTCATGAATTATGTCATGTTCAACTTGACAATGCTTGACAAACTCTCTATAGTTGATTGATCTTCTTAAGTTATCGAGAGCTTCTTAATAATTAACTTTATCATAATATATATTCATTCTGTGTCTGTCTAGAATATCACATTGTCATATCACTCTTATAGATTTCATCTATTCTTCTAGTAAATCTGATTATTACAGTTCTAATTATTTCAAACTCTTCTTAAAGATGATGATTTGATATTCAAGCATGACAACAGCAATGCGATTGCAACAAAGTTGCAATGATGACATCTTGATCTTGCAAGACATCATATCAGAAAACGAACGTCATATAATGAAATAAGAAAGCAAAGAAGCAGAAGATGAATTCTCTCTTGATATTAATGAACAGCTGACTCAAGCAATGCTTCAACGTAATGAACTGCAAAAGAAACAAAAGTTAGCAGCTATTCAATCAAAGATTGAGACTTTGCAAGTCATCAAAATAATGAAGAAAAGTCGTTCAGCTTTTATTTAAGTCTTCATTGAGAATTTGAATGATCTACACATCGTCTTCATAATGTCAATAAAGACGAAACGAAGTCTTTATGAAACTGTCTTGCAAAAGCGAAGATTCTCAATGTCTTTGAAGAAGTATCATGACAAAATTATCAGAAAACATAAAGAGTGAATTCGTAATATCAAAATCTCATTTCAAAATATCTCTTGACATTTTGAAAAAGATGAGAAAAAGATTTTGTAATGCATGATTTATTTCAGAAATGAATCAAAGAAACTTTGATTCAATCACGAAAAGACTATGTCTGCAGCTCAGCAGATGTGATTCAATTTTATTGACTTTCTTCTGAACATAATTAAAAACTCGATGAATCGAGACATAAACGTGACTCAGCAGTATGCAAATGCATCGCAACGCTTGAATCAGACGATATGAACGTTTGCAGTCTATCTGAGCACTTTGAAACATCAACTTTCATTGTATAGTGATGAGCATAAGCGAACTCATTTATTCATCAAGCTAAGATCTGAACTGCATGTGACTATTATTAATGTACAGTCGACTTCTATCACATGAGATGTGTTAATCGATCTTGTCGCTCGATTGAAAATCAATCTGCGAAAAGAACACGTCTTGTCATCAAAACAATTTTAAGACAGAGACTTGTATGATCAAACTAAGATCAATAAGAAAACTCATTTAAAGCGAAAGAAGTTTCATAAATCAATCAAACTTAACTCATCATTGAAGTTAAGCTCACACGCTTCATCACATTATAGTAAAGATTTGTTCAATATAACGTGCTGAATGTGCAATTAAAAAGATTATTACACGATTGATTGTAAAGATGAAAAGATCAAGAATAGATCAAAGAAATCTGATATAAATTGAGTATTCATCTATTCAATGTCACATATGAGTCATTTCAAGATTTTAAGAAAAGACAAGCTCTCAATGAATGCTTCAAATCATCAAGAAAAAAACAAAAAGTTTTATTCGTAAAGACTCTTATATATAAAGAGCATGTAATTCAGAGAGATCAGAAGACAGAAACGAAGATTTACATGAATATTGACGTTGAGATGAACATGATTAATCAACGTTTCATTGTCAAGCAGAGTATGTCATTACTGAACGTCAATCTCTCAAGATTTATTTGAATGAACAATCAGAATGTCTATTGCTACAATGTTTATGAGATGCGTTATTGATTTATAGACAGCTGAAACATAGAAAAGAAAGATATAAGTATCTTTTATGCTATCAACAAGAAAGAATCTTTCTTGATCTTGAGCATGTTGAATATGCAATTCAAGCATATTTGAATAAACATGATCGCAAAAACATGACGTTTCAACGTGAATGAGCACGCATTTAAGTTGTTCTTTGCACAAGCATTTGCGAAAGCTCTACAAGATGAGTCTATCATGTATGCTCTTGTCATGATCAACGTTGTCGAAGAGTCAATCATTGAACATTAAGTGAAAGCAATAAATAACGTGATGAGTCATATCACAAACACATTTAAAATACAGACTTTACTCATTGAATTGAAAGAATACGAAGATGTATTTTTAACAGAAAGTATCAACAAATTGCTCTTGCATGAAGATCATGATCATGCAATTGAAATCACTGCAGAGTCATCGTATGAATTGTTGTATAATCTGTCAAACACAGAGTTAACGACTCTGAAACAGTATTTAGATGATGTTTTAGCGAAAGAATGAATTAAGCACTTCGTCAGCTCAACTGATGCGTTTATTCTATTCATTCTCAAAAAGAATGATAGTTTTTATTTATGCATGAACTATTGAGATCTGAATAAGATCACTGTCAAGAATCATCACTCACTGTCTTTAATTAGTGAAACTTTAGACAGACTCAGTTGAGTCAAGCAGTTCACTAAATTGAATCTGAAGAATGCATATCATTGTCTCAGAATTCAACGTGAAGATGAGTGAAAAACGACGTTTCATACTCGTTATGATCACTTTGAATATATGATCATATCATTTGATTTGATTAATGTGTCTATGATCTTTCAGACTTATATTAATAAAATCTTAACAAAGCTTTTAAACAACTTTTGTGTTGTTTATCTGAATGACATTCTAATTTTCTTCGTAGAGAAGATTGATCACATAGATCACGTGAAGCAAATTCTGAAGAAATTAAGAAAGTTCAAGCTATATGCTAGCTTGAAGAAGTGTGCATTCTTCATCACTAAAGTGAACTTTCTAGAATTTGTCATATTCACAGAGAGTGTTTTGATGAATCTAAGTAGAATAAACATCATCAAAACATGACTCAGATTGAAGATGTATCAAGAAATACAAGTTTTTCTGAGATTCATTAATTTCTATCAACATTTTATACATTACTACTCTCAGATAGCAGAGTCTTTAACAGAATTGCTGAGAGATAGTGTAAAAAATGTAAAAATGAACTCATTTATATGATCAAACAAAGCAAAACAAGCATTTAATCAGCTTCATGACGTTTTTATGAAAGCATCTATATTGAGACACTTTGACTCAGAGCAACATATACACATTGAGATTGACACATTCAATTATGCAGTCACAAGTATCTTGTCTCAGTCAAATGATGAAGATCAGTGACATTTAATTGCATTTTGATTCAGAATAATGATAAACGTTGAAAGAAACTATGAAATGCATGATCAGAAGCTTCTAGTCATAGTAGCGATGTTTAAACATTGATGATATTATGTAAAAGACAATTATCATACTGTTGAAGTTCTGACTGATCATAATAATCTGAAGAGTTTTATGAATGTTCAAGAACTAAATGAAAAACAGATCAGATGAATCATAAGATTGTTGATCTGCAACTTTGAAATAACACATAGATCAGAAAAGACAAACTCAATCAATGCGTTGTCAAGACGATTTGATTATAAGAATAAAAACATCTTTGCGAATTGTTTATTACTCACTCTGCAGCGAAAGCTGACTAGAATAGAAAGCTTAAATAGTTTTATATTCATAGCGATCAGAGAATTATACTGTATATGAGTGATTAACGAGATTGAGAAGACGTTCGTTCACAGTATAAGTATGAACAGATATTCAGCAGAACATGTTGAAAGCAGACTGCAAGATGAAACTCATTAATGAACATGAGTGATTAATGATGTCGAGAAGACATTCGTTCACAGTGTCAGTGAACGAAGATATTCAGCGAAACATGTTGAAAGCAGATCGTAAGATGAAATTTACTGTACATGAGTGATTAACAAAGTCGAGAAGATGTTTGCTCACAATGTCAGTGAAAACACAAGTACATGTTCAGCAGTGCATATCAAAAGTATGCTGCTGAAAATCATGATTTTAACAGTGCAAGAAATGCATCTAGACGAAGTACATTTCTTGAGAGATAGAATTTCTCAATTCAAATCAATAACTTCAAGAAGCACAGACGTTGAAACGTTAATTTATAAAGATCGCAACGTAGCTGAGAAACAGCTTAATTCTGTTGCTGAAACTGTTAATTGCAAACAACTCGTTTCACGTGCAATTGTCAGAGTATTGACAATTCATGAAACAACATACAACTTTAGTAGTAAATTTGTAGTCAAGCTCATCAAAATCTTACAGCAAGAAGATGAATTTGCTGTAAAGCTAAAAGCAGATTAGATGATGAGTATATGAAAGAATGACGTTGAAGCTTGAACATTGAATAGTCAAGAAATGATAGAGTACAACAAATCATTATATGTTTCAAAAGATGTTTCTGTCAAAGAAGAGTTATTGAAATGTCATCATGATGACTCATTAGCGAAGCATTTTGATGCTGAAAAAATCAACGAGCTATTAGATTGCAAATATTATTGAAAAAGTATGAGCAAGAATGTCAAAGAGTATATAAATACTTGTGACATTTGTCAGAGAGTAAAGATGAAACATCATCTATTATATGATGAGTTGAAATTATTATCTTGATTCATAGATTTCTGAAAAGAAATCACTATGAATTTCATAACAGATCTGTCGTCTAGTAAATGAAAAGAAGTCGTGTATAACTCGATTCTTGTGATAGTCGATCATTACATGAAGATAATGCATTATCTATTTATGAAGAAAACTCTGACTGTCATAAAGTTAGCAGAGTTGTTCTTCAAGAAGATTGCTTTAAAATATGAGATCTTAAATGATATAATCATCAATAAAGATAATCTATTTATCAGTGCATTCTGATCAAAGATCTGTTTTCACACGAAGATGAAATGATGACTAAGTATCGTCTTTCATTCGCAAATAGATGATCAGACAGAATGACAGAATCAAACGCTGAAACATTATCTACAAGTATATTGTTCAAAAAAGCAAGACAACTGAGTTACGTTTCTACTTGTAGTTGAGTTCATGTATCATCAGATGAAGCACTCTTTGTTGAGCTGTAATTTCTTTAAAATCATGTATGATTACAAGTTAATCTTTGACATATGCATTGAGAATGATGCTATGAAAAAAGAAGTGTCAGCAGCAAAAGAACGCGTTGAAATGCTGCAAGACGTGTAAAACATGTTGATGCAATGATGATAAAATGCGATTGATGCTCAGACAAAGTACTATAATTGAAAACATAAGTTTAAGTTCTTTAATATTGATGATTTGATCATGCTATCAGCAAAAAATCTGAAGCAGAAAAAGTTGAGCAAAAAGTTATTAAATAAGATGTTAAAGTTCTTTCATATACAAGAATTTATAAACAAGCAGACGTATCATTTTGATCTTTCAATCATTTATAGAATTCATTCTGTCTTTCATGTATTTCTCTTAAAGTCGTATAATTGTAGACTAAATGATGATTCTATACTTGAGTATCTCACTTTCAAGCTTATTGATGATGAGCAAGAATGAGAAGTAGAAAAAATTCTACAGAAACGAAAAAGAAAGAAAACCTTATATTATAAAATACAATGAAAAGAGTATTTCATGAAATATAATCAATGAATATCAAGTGAAAATATAAAAGAAATCTTGAAGCTTAAAGAAGCTTTTGAAACGAGACTGAAACGTAAGCGAAAAGTATAGTCACTCACTTTCAAGCATAAACTCATGATTGAAAAGAAAGAGAATCACTGTATTATGATGATTCTTGCTCTTTAATGAGATGATCACATAAAGATATTAACACTCAAACAAAAGAAAAAACATAAACAAAAGAAAAAGTGCAGAGACGCAAAATGCGCTCGACATGAAAGCGTAATCTCAGCATAATCACATCAACTTCATCAGTTATCTCTTGCAGAAGATGCAATCACAGTCTTCTTCTTCTCACTCATCTCAAGATTTACATTGAGACGTGAGACGAGTGAATCAAGAGTGAGCAGATTTATTTATAAATATATCATGTCAGTTATAAAACTGTGATCAAATGATATTAAAATGTGATAGAATATACAAAATAATGAAACGCGTTGAGCGCATTGCAAGTAATGTTATTAACTATCATTACTTCTTTCAGCTGCAGCTTCTGTACATTAAACAACTCAAACTTGCATGTGTTGTTTAAATGATCTTTCACACACGTTGCAATCATGAACTTCTTTCTCAGTTTCATTTGATTGATCGTAAAGATTGCAATAGCAATCACATCATCATCTTCTGATGCAGTCTTAAATACTGTCTTGAGTCAAAAAGACTCATTTAATGTTTGAACACATACGTTTGAAATTTAAGAATTCAAACATAAGCATTTAATGAATGCATTAAATAAGTTTACTCATTGCAATGCAGTTGACATCTTTCTTTGCACATCAGATGCAGCGTTGATACATCACTTTTTCATGAAACTTGATGTTGCAGCTTTGCGCTGTCTCTTCATCATGAAATCTACATGCACATTTTATGCACATTATTCTGTTCAATATCTCAGAAGCATCAGCACTTTTTTCGCTAATTCTCATGATTGAGAGCTGAAAAGAATCAGTAATGATCTTTAAATGTTGAGTACATGACTTATCATTCTTCTATTACTAGAAGTTCAAGATGAGTCAAGCAAAAGCTCTGATGCTGAGAAAGCATCAGAACTCATTTTGTTGCTCATTTTTTCATCAAAGATGTTCAGATCATCATCAGAATCAACAGATGTAGTAGATTTCAAAACAGAAAACAACGTTGCATGATCATGAGAACATCAAGAAGTAGACTTCTTTGTAATGATTTATGATTGTTAAATTGCAGTTTCAATCAAAGAAATTCAGAATAAACATCACATATCTTGCTCACATCATCAGCTTTGTTATCAGCTTTGTTGATCTTTCGTGACTTTGAAGTCGTTGTAAATCGAGCGCGCGTCATTTCAATACTTGAAACAAAGTTTTTTCAAGTAAATACTAATGTAATTATCTGTACAAGCAATTCTTTATCAAGTTGTGAAAAAGAACTTTGATACAGAATAAAGATGAGATGAAAAGAAGATGAAGATTGAAAGAAACTGAAAGAACAATAAACAAAGTAATGATCATTATTCACTCTTGTTTACACTTTATCATTTCAACAACACAATCTAATTGAAAGACAAGTAATATCTATGCATCATTCACACATAATTAATGCTATCATTTATGTCAACTACGCATCACATATAATGTCATTTACACGCATTATAATTGAAGATGAATCATCATTCAATCGAAAGTTTCTCTTTTTCTTGTTTTTTTACGAAGATTTGAAGATTTTTATCGAGAGCTTCTAGAATGAAATCACGAGTACACATCATCATTTATCAAGATAAATCAAGTCATTAATTATTGAAATTGAGAATGAACTCACTTAGAAAAGAAGACAATTGTCATGATGAATTGACATATAAATATTAGATCAGAGACTAGAATCAAAGACTGAGTCAAAGATCAGATCTAAGTTAGCTCTGAGACTCTGTGACTTTGTCAAGACATCGTTTAGATTACGTCATATCTTTGACTTAATATGTCATAAGTTATGTCGTGTTCAACTTGACAATGCTTGACAAACTTTCTATAGTTGATCGATTTTCTCGAGTTATCGAGAGCTTCTTAATAATTAGCTCTATCATAATATATACTCATTTTGTGCCTGTCTAAAATATCACATTGTCATATTGCTCTTATAGATCTCGTCTACTCTTCTAGTAGATCTGATCATCATAATCATGTACAGATGAATCTTATTATCAATCTTTAAAAGTTTGATATTAAATTATAAATAAGAAAACAAAATTTCATACAACATTCATGCATCAACATACATCTTTAAAAAAGAAGATGAGTGATGTTATAAACAAAAGAAGAAAGATAGTTTTTTTTTTTAGTTTTTTTCTCTTCATTAAGTGCATGCAGTCTATGACTATGACATTATTTAGACGCTGTGTATATGCTAAATTACATGTAATCTAGTCATAATCGTTGCTGTATATTTTTTCATTGAACAGTCACATTGATAGAGTATGCATACAAGTGTGTGAACTGTTTATATGATCAAGTGATCACATAAACAACTCAAAATTGTGAAAGCTGATCACTTTGATGTGAGCTTTTAACTTGTTTGTATGATCATCAAGTTAAGTGAGCTAAATGAGCTTTGATTTATGTAGATAAAAGCTGATCACTTCGACGTAAGCTTTCAAGTTCGTTGTATGATCACTCAGCTGAATGAACTAAATGAGCTTTGATCTATGTATTTGCGACGCATGTAAATCGATCAGAAAACCGAAAAATCGATCAATTTACTGCATTGCACAGATGTGTATGTGCGCAAAAGCTGAGTCGTGCCTTCACAATGATTGTGTGAATGTCGTATATTAGTTGCAGCGTATGCGTAAAGATGTTGCTGTCATTCTGTGTATATGAGCAAAGACTGTGTTGTGTCTTTGCAATGTATATGATTGCGATGCATGTAAATCGATCTGATAATGCGAAAAATCGATTGATTTACTGCATCACATGAGCGTGTAGATGTGCAAAAGCTGAGTCATGTTTTCGCAGTGTATGTATGAATGTTGTATACAAGCTCAACGTTGAGTCAAGCGCTGTTACTGCTCTGTGTGTGATTGCAATGTGTGTAAATCGGTCTGAAAATGGGAAAATCGATCGATTTGCTGCATCACGCAAGTTTGTAGATGCGCAAAAGCTGAGTCGTGCCTTTGCAGTGTATGTGTGTGTGACGTATATGAGTTGCAGCGCATGCGCAAAGACGTTGCTGTTGTTCTGTGTATATGAGCAAAGACTGTGTCATGTCTTTGCAATGTTTGTGATTGTGATGCATGTAAATTGATTCAATAAAGCAAAAAATTGATTGATTTACTGCATCACACAAACGTGTAGATGCGTAAAAGCTGAATCGTGCCTTCGCAATATATCTGTGTATGTCATATGTGAGCTCAACGTGTGAATAAAGTGCTGTTACTGCTCTGTGTGTGATTACGCTGCATGTAAATCGATCTGAAAATGCGAAAAATCTATCGATTTACTGCATCACGTCTGTCTGTATATGCGCAAAAGCTGAGTCGTGTCTTTGCAGTATATATGTATATGAAGAAAGATAGTGATTAATGATTGTAAATGAAAATGTTGAAGTGAAAGAAGAAACTATTTATTCATCAATGAATCTCATCATGCATTGCTTACTTCAGTCAATACTTATGAGATGAAGATGAAGTGACATGATGATGATAAGAAGTAATGAGAATGAAAAAGATAAAAACTTCTACTTAATTATTAAATACAATCTCATATGATTGAGAGAAAAGCTATTCATTCTTTCATTGTTAAAGATGAAGAGCGAGATAAATCTTGATGCAAGCATTGAAGTGATGAATCATTGCTTGTGCAACATGATGCATCAACAGTTGAAAATGACGTAAGACTGAGTTCATGATGCAATCATGCTTTTCTTTGAAGCAGTACTTGCATTTGCAAGCATGCTTGATAAAGACATGACACATGTAAATCATCACTGCGCTCAAATAATGAACGCAGCAACACTCTGCAACAGTATCAAATCATTTAATCATTACAATTTATCATGCATTAGCAATTATCAAAACATGCAGAAATAAATATGTATATTAAGAATTGTGAATTCAGTCTTCAATGCAAAAGATGCAAGAGAAGCAGAAGAAGCAAATGTAATAATGATGATGATGTAAAAGAAGTGATGAAAAACATACATTTTAACAAAAAGAGCAAACTTCGCAAGCATGTTAACATGATCTCAATGAGCACAAAGCTGCTATTTATCATATTGATGATGATGATGTTGATACTGCTATATTACTCATGTTAGCTTAAAATCTGCACTTGCATTGCAACAATGCTGCAATAAAAGAAACTTATATCTTAAATTACAAGTTACATAAGATATGCATAGCAGATTTTATGTTTCATCAAATTTTAAAAAACAGTACTCACAGAAAAGTATGCTAAAACAAAACAAGAAGAAAAAGAAAAGATAAAAAAGCAAAGATAAAGAAATTAATATCAACAATCTTGCACTAGCTCTATTTATGCTCATTAACATGATTAATTCACAACATTTCTACATGAGTATTAAAGTGCTGAAGAAGTCATGATTATGTTATCAGTTACAAGAAGACAATATAATGTTATGAAGATTTAAGAATTAAGTCTTTCAGAAGAAATGCAATTGCGAAAATGCATCTCATTGATTATGAATGATATATGTTTGCAAAACTAGCTTGTAAAATTAGATTGAAAGAAATTAATAAGTGAATAAAGATAGTAACTTGACAGAAGATGAAAACTCTGTCAGCTTTTGCATTCATTTCTTAGCAATTAGTTCTATCATCAATAAAGTGCTATCTTATTATCTTTCACTATGCAGTTTCATGCAAAGAAATCTCGTCATTTCACACTATATCAATTCAAAAGCATATTAACTTATTACTTTGTTAAACATCATGAATAAAACTTTGAAATTGATTATGATTAAAAGATTAATCAACATCATTGAGACTCATTATATGCTTTCAAATGTTCAAATGAGAGTGAAATGCAAGTGATTCATGATTTCAACGCTGAATCTACTAGTAAATTAAGTACACATTGTATGAAGTTGTAAAATCAAGTACGTGATCTTCATGCTTAAAATAGTTTAAACATCATTGAAATGTTTAATTACATTTTGCACATCAGACTTCTGCATACTTTGAAAATAAAAAGAACATTGAATTATATAATTAAATAAACATGCAGTTTTCTGAAAGACAAAGAGTCATCTTTAGTATTCAATGAACAGATAAGTGCAATGCATTGAATAAATGCAAATATATTGCAAAAATCTTTCATTTCTTAAATTTTCTTTCTATTCTTCAATGTAAAAAAAACAATCATAACGCACGCATCACAAATTTTGAAAAAGAGCATTACAAACAAGACAGAGTGAATCTAGAAGATGATTGAATGATGATGAATTGCACGAATTGCAGCAATGCTGATTCAAAGATGATTACGAGTGACATTGATTCATCACAAGAAAACAGAGATGCAAAGTTGAAACACTCATGCAATGATGAAGAGAATGTTGCTAACATTATTGATTTACTAATAAAGATATCAACGTTAAAGAAAGAGAAGAGCAAAGATCATTCATGAAAAGAGATAGCATTGAAGCTGATTCAACGTTTTCAACTTGACTCAGAAGAAAACCATCATGCGAATCAGAACGCGTTCATCACGAAAGATGTACAGAAACTGAAGATATCAATTCAACTGCTCAACAAGCAGTTGCATATACAGAGAAGCACGCGTCTTTCAAAGAAAATTACGTCATAAGCGAACATGACAAGAGAAGAAATAGTGACAAAGAAGCAATGATTCAGAGATGATCTGTCATCGCTTCGCAAGAAATGAGAAGTCATGATTAAGATAATGAACAGAAGAGAAATAAAAGAGATACAGAAGAAGTCGATTGAATAGATTCTACAGAAAATCGCAAACGTGTCGACAGATCAAAGAAATCTAATCGTGTCACTTTGCAAGCTGAGTAGCGATGACATTTCTCTTCACGCAGTTAGCTCAGATGCTTGAGCAAATCCGAAAAAAACTCAAACATGAACAAAAGAAATCATGCGTTCGACATGTGTAGCATGTTGAATCTTCGCAATGCTGACACATGAAGTATGCATTACAATAGACATGAATAATTAGAAAAAGATTATTGAAAGATTGATAAAAGATAATGCAAGACTTCATGAAGATCTGAAAGTTTTAAGAATAGTCTGACTCAAGAAGATAGCAAATAGTGAAAAGACTCATTCATCGCTCATTGTAGAAATTGCGATCGAAGCAATGATGAATCAACTAATGAACATGAGCATGCTGAACTCATATCAAGAATGTGCATGTAAGCTATTTGAAAAGAATTGTCGCGTCACACAATGCTTCAAATGTCATGAATTTGATCACATGACTAAGTTCTGCAGAAAGAATCAACGCTGCAAAAAGTGCGCAGACAAGCATCACATCAAGAAGTGCGTGATGTCTTTGAATAAAAGACGTTGCATTAACTGCAATGAAAATCATGAACTCTGAAGATGCATGTGTCTCAAGTGACAACAGCAGATGAAACAAACGTTCGAAATCTATAGAAACAGATCATTTAAATATTCTGAAATGTCTAAATACAATCACACATTCTTCTCGCTGTTTCTGAACTCTTTAGATTCAATGAACTCTTCAGATTCAATAAACTCTTTCGATTCAACGAATCTCTTGAACTCAGTAACAATCATGTTGAAAACACGTAATTAAATTGCTGATGAATCAGCTTAACAGATAGTAGAAGTCAAGAAGAAATGAGTTGATCTTTTCTCTTGCATGAGTAGTGACTCAGACAAGATGACATCTGAGCAGATTCAGAAACATTCAATCAGAAAGTGAGAAAGACTCTCGATGATTGAAAGCATACAAAGAGTCTTCTCATTGCAGAGTCAACAACAGCTACAAATAACTTTATGATAAAACAATCTTTTCTACAAATTCTACAGTATAACATCAGAAAGTCATTAAGTATTCAAGAATCATTTTTAATTGACAAAAAAGTTCACGAATTTGACATAGTAACTATACAGAAGTAAGATCACAACAACAATGATTCACAGTCATTTAGTTCAGCACACAACTTCTTTCATCTAGTGAAAAACTCGTCATCTCAATCAAGAACATGCATATACATTAATAAATGTTTAAGATTTGATCAATGAATAGTAGAAACAGTTGAGTCAGACATTTGCTTAATCAGAATATTAACTCATAACGCAGATGATGAAACGCAGATGCTAAAACTTCTAAACGTTTACAACTCATGCTCATTGTTTACTACATTCACAAAAACATCTTCAATCATTTCTCATTTGAATGAACTACTCAAGAACGATTGCAAACAACTGATCATAGAAGATTTTAATCTACATCATTCTCATTGAGAAAGATGAAGATGCTTCACTCATCATATGATGACTAATATTCTACTAAACGTCATTACAAACGCAAGACTGAAATTATTGCTGAAATCAGACACTATTATTCGCGAAGTTCACAATTAATTTATGATGATTGATTTAGTCTTTAGCAACGAGAAAATACAGTTCATGACATGCAAGTGCAAGATACGAATTGATCTGCATCAAAAATTGAATCATCTTTTGATCATCACAAAGCTATGTTTACAAACAATCTCAGTGCAACTCTCGATTCAATGACTTTGAAAGAAAATGAATACAGAAGCATTGAGTGCTTATCTGCAAATACATCTATCTTTGAAACACTCTCTAGATGACAAGACTATGATGAATGACAGAGTGTGCAAGATTATCAGAGTGCTACAGAAGATCATCGAAAAATCTATTCTTTTGACAAAGTCATCAAATTGAATAAAAGACTTTTGAAATTAAAGCTGCTTCGAAGTAGTAATGAAATCAAGACGACTGCAAATCATATGAAAAATGTAAGATACATTAGAAGCGTGAAATAAATATCTGAAGCACAATGATCATAAAAACAAGATCATTCAACAAATGAAATGCGCACACTTCAGATCACAAATGCATGAGTTAAGTAAAGCATTCAAATCAATATGACGCTTTGCAAAATGAACTAGAATCAAAAGTCAGCTATCTAAAAAGCTTTCTCAGTTTTGATCACTGAAGTGAAGCAACATTAATCATATGACAATGATGTTCAAGAAAAAAATCGAGATACGACGAAGAAAGTTCTTTTTCTCATCTTCTCAAGCGAATGTCAGCGACATCACAAAATCATTCATATTTCTGACAGTCTCATTCAATTCACGCATCACAGAAGATGAAGTGAAGCAGACAATCAGACGAGTAAAAGCAGACAAAGCGTTGAGCACTTCAGATATTTCAAACAGAGTGCTTCAAGCAAGTTTTGCAGAACTGATTTCAGTACTGACGAGTTTATTCAACGCATGCATAATACACAAGTATCATTCAAAGCAGTTTAAGAAGACTCAGACAATAGTACTATGCAAATCAAAGAAAAGCGATTATATTGATTCAAAGATGTATCGACTCATTGCTTTACTCAATATCATGAGCAAAGTGCTGAAGTCAATCATGATCAAAAGACTGAGTGACATAGTTGAGACTCATCATATGCTATCAAATGCTCAAATGAGAGTGAGATGTAAGTGATTCATGATCTCAACGTTAAATCTACTAATAAATCAAGTTCACATAGTATGAAACTGTGAAATCAAATATGTGATCTTCATGCTAAGCTTAAACATTGTCAAAGCGTTCAATTAAGTCTCACACGTCAGACTTCTGCATACGTTGAAAATGAAAAGAACATCAAGCTACATAATTGAATGAACACGCAGCTTTCTAAAGAATTGAAAGACATCACTAATATTCAATGAACAAATGAGTGACATGCGTGAGATAAATGCAGACATATTGCAGAGATTTCTCATTTTATTGATTCTCTTTCTATTCTTTAACGCAAGTTTAATCAAAAAATGCGAAGCATTGAAAATTAAAAAAAAATTATTTTTATTTTTTATTTCTTCAAGTTTTACGTGCTTATGCAGTCTATGACTATGAAACACGATGCTATCTACCTAAATAGTTGCACTGAAGCGTTGTGTGTAAGCTAAATTACATGTATTCTAGCTTTAGTCGTTGCAGTATATCTTCTCATTGCTCAGTCAGATCGTTTGTGTGCGCATACAAGCATGTGATCTGTTTATATAATCAAGTGATCATGTTGATAAATCGAAATTGTGAAAGCTGATCACTTCAATGTGAACTTTCGTTCGCTGTTTGATTATCTAGTTGAGCAGACTAGATGAACTTTGAGTTGTTTGTGAGCATTGCAATGCAATGCTTGATCTGTGTGTTGTGAAAGCTGATCACTTCAACGTAAGCTTTCGAATTTGCTGTTTGATTATCTAGCTGAGCGAGCTAGACGAGCGATCGATGTATTGTGAAAGTTGATCACTTCGACGTGAACTTTCGTTCGCTGTTTGATTATTTAGTTAAGCAGACTAAATGAGCTTGAAAATTAAAATTGAAGTGCTTGACTTCATAAATGATATTAACATTCTAGTTTATGACAGATTCACTGAAGAAATTTGCAAAACATTGAGCAAAGCACATGATGTTTGCGCGAAATGAGCTTGCATTTATGACGCAACGTTTGCATCAGAAAAGTATGAACTCACGCATTTCACTAGAAAATCGAAGAGATTCAACATGATGATTAGCATATAAATAAAAAACTCAGTTATTAAATCAAAATCAAATATATGAGTTCTAGAGATGCAACTGAACATGAAACTGCAATGAAGCGCGCATCTTCAACAAATAAAGATGAATCACATCACAAAAATGTTGACACTTAGTCATCTTGAAGTCTTCACATGAGAAGCTATCTTCACAAAAGCGAGACAAGTATACTCAGCAGTAGTGAGATCAGAAATCGCATTTGAAGTGTCAATCTGACATCAGCGTGACAAGAAAGATGAACTGTTGAGCAAAGAATGCAGATTAAAAACACTTCAGAATCAGATTCTGTGTCACGTAGCAGAAGTGTTCAAAAGAGTAAACATTGAAACTTTAAAGACAGAAACATACATAAGTTCGCTACATATTCATCTGAACATGCTACAGAACAAGATCACGCTACATAGTTGAGTTAATGATTGAACGCAAGAAATCAAACAAGCATGTGAATTAATATGCGCTCGTTTGATCAAAGTTAATCACGTCATTTCTTGCTTACTCATCATCAAGAAAATAATACTTCTGAATGTTTTCATTCAAGAAGATGTGAAGATACAGTCAAGATGCAAATGATGCATTCTCTTTTTCACAATGATTTCAACAAGCAATAGCATTGCAATAACGCAGTATCACAAAGATTAATGAAATCAATGATGAGAAAAGTACAGAGAACGCGTTGCAAACATCAATGTAATCTCAGCACAAAGATTGCATCTGAGCAATAAGATGATAAAGATGCGTGATGATCTTCAGAAAGCAGAAAGCATTCTTGCAATGCATATCAAAATTGAACGCATAGATTTGAATGCTTATCTGCACTTTAGAAATGTTTCGAACATAAATAGCTTGCAATGTGACTGCGAATGAAGTCATCAAATGACAAAGCATGTATTCATGCATTGCTTGAACTGATTGCATCTGCGATTAAGAATGTTACAAGATGCTGACTTCTTGAACTATTGAATAATCATCATCATCATGAAGAGTCTCAGAGCAGTAGCGAAGATGATGATGAAAACAAAGCTCTTGAAGCAATTTAAAGTGACTAGAGCACTCATTCTTTAACATGCAATCAACGTGAACAAATTTGATACATAGTCTCAAAACTCACTGTTTCAACTGCGTGAAGCAGTCATATAGACTGCGAGTGATTTTCTATCTCAGAGAGTTTTGTTCACTTGATACAAATAGCATAAAGTTTCTCATGAGTCAATTCAATCAATGTCACAAGAATGTATGAATTTATTATTATTATTATTATTATTATTTTTCAATGTAAGTTTAATTAAAAAATATGAAGCATTAAAGATCAAAATCAAGATGCTTGACTTTGTAAATGACATCAACATTTTGATTTATAACAGATTCATAGAATTAATTTGTAAAATACTGAGTAAAACACATAATGTTTATGCAAAGTGAGTTTGAACTCATGATGTTATATTCACGTCAGAAAAATATAAATTTACACACTTCACTTGAAAATTAAAGAAATTTAACATGATAATCAGTCTATGCATAGAAAACTCAATGATTAAGTTAAAGTCAGATGTATAAGTTTTGAAAGTTCAACTAAACATGAAATTATAATAATATTTACATCTTCAACAGATAGAAGCAGATCACGTCATAAGAATGCTAACACTTAGTTGTTTTAAAGTTTTTACATGAGATGCAATCTTTGCAAAGATGAAACAGATGTATTCAACAGTAGTAAGATCAGAAATAATGTTTAAAGCATTAATTTGACATTAATGTGACAAAGAAGAAAAGTTATTGAATTTGATTTAATTTGATTTGAATTCATACACTTTTGTGACATTGATTTAGACTCAATTCATGAGAAAAACTATGTTATATGTATTAAATGAACAAAACTCTTTAAGAAAGAAAATCGTTCATTAATTACATGATGACTTCACGTTGTTGAAACAATAAAATTGACACTATGTTATTAGTAATGAATTTATAGCTTCTATTCAACGCATGATGCTCAAGTAAACTCTTGATGAAAGTGTTTATGCTGTTTGATTATGACACATCATCTTTGCTCTGCTCTTCATTGATGATATTCTATACAAACAATGTTTCAATTCAATTCTTGATTTGAAGATGAAAGATGTTTTCTTTGCATTCATGATGCTTGTGATTATAATGTCAAAAACTGTGTTCTCTTGCTTAATGATTATCATTTATTGAACAGAGAAATATGTGATGAAAGAGAAATATGTACAATGAAAAGATAAAGTGCAATTGTATTAAATAACTTTATTTTGCTTTTGATTTAACTTATGTCACATAAATGTTAAATAGATTGTTAATATAGATGTGCAATCACAATCATTTAATGCATAACTTTGATCAATAATAAAGAATGTATTCTGATCATTCTTATGAGCTTTTGATTTTTCACGTAAACAGATACATGACTTGACATCAAGTAAAGAAGATGAGTTCAAGTCTTCTCAGTATATCAGCATGATCAACAAGTCACTACTTCTTCAAGCATTGTAATTACAACTTTCAGACTCATCATTTGAAACAACTATTTTATCTGATACCTTTTCATCAATTACTTGATGATACTGTTGATGTGATAAAGACGTTTTGATATCAACGCAGTTAATGAGTTGCAAATTCTTCAATTACTTGTAATCACAATTTGCAGACTCTTCATCTGAATTGTCTTTTTCACTAGTAATATCTTTTCATTTCTTACTAACATTGATATGTCATTAATCTTCTTTGTAGATTGATTGTGACTGTTAAAGAAGATGTTGTCGTATGAATGAAAACTTTGTATGATGACTTTTCTGATCACGCAATGTTTTAACATCATTTGAACTGCATTGAATTGAGATCTTTTGATTCTTCTGACTTCTATTCAAACACAAAATAGAATCAAAATATTCATAGTCAGCATCATATATAAATAAACCTCATTATCAGTTTTAAAGTGAATTAACTATCTTTTTTTTAAATTTTTTTTTAAATATTTTCAACAATAAAAATTTAAAATCATTATTGTAAACTGATTATTAAACTGTGATGATCAGATCTAATAAAGAAATAGACGAAATCTATAAAAGTGATATGACAATGTGATATTCTAGACAGACACAGAATGAGTATATATTATGATAGAGCTAATTATTAAGAAGTTCTTGATAACTCAAGAAAATCGATCGACTATAAAGAGTTTATTAAGCATTGTCAAGTTGAGCACGACATAATTTATGATGTATTAAGTCAGAAATATGACGTGATCTAAATAATATCTTGACAAAGTCACAAAGTTTCAGAGTTAACTCAGATCTGATCTTCAACTCAGTCTCTGATTCTAGTCTCTGATCTAATTTTTATATGTCAATTCATCATGACAATTGTTTTCTTTTTTAAGTGAGTTCATTCTTGATCTCAATAATTAATATCTTGATTTATCTTGATAAATAATGACGTGTATTCATGATTTTACTCTAGAAGCTCTCGATAAAAATCTTCAAATCTTTGTAAGAAAACAAGAAAAAGAAAAACTTTCAATCAAACGACGATTCATCTTCGATTATAATACGTGTAAATGACATTATATGTGATATGTAGTTGACGTAAATGACAGCATCAATCATGTGTGAATGATGCATAAACATTGTTTATCTTTCAATTAAATTGTGTTGTTGAGATGATAGAATATAAACAAGAGTGAATAATGATCATTGTTTTGTTTATCATTCTTTCAGTTTTTCTTAATTTTCATCTTCTTTTCATCTCATCTTCGTTCTGTATCAGAGTTCTTTTTCACAACTTGATAAAAAATTGTTTATACAGATAATTACATTAGTATTTACTTGAAAAAACTTTGTTTCAAGTATTGAAATGATGCACGCTCAATTTACAATGATTTCAAAGTTGTGAAAAATCAACAAAGCTGATGACAAAGCTGATGATATAAGCAAGATATGTGATGCTTATTCTGAATTTCTTTGATCGAGACTGCAATCTAACAATCATAGATCGTTGCAAAGAAGTTTACTTTTCAATGTTCTTGCAATCATGTGATATCATCTTCTGTTTCAAAATTTACTACATCTGTTGATTCTGATGATGATCTGAATGTCTTTGATGAAGAAATGAGCAACAAAATGAGTTCTAATGCTCTCTCAGCATCAGAGCTTTTGCTTGACTCATCTTGAACTTCTAGTAATAGAAGAATGATAAATCACATACTCAACGTTTAAAGATCATTACTGATTCTTTTCAGCTCTCAGTCGTGAGAATTAGCGAAAGAAGTGCTGATGCTTCTGAGTGTTACGAATGCATCAGAATTGATTAGAGCTAGTCAAAATCTAGTCGAGATTTGATTTAGATCTGACTCAGATTTGACTCAGATATGACTCAGCATCTTTTCTCTTCTCTAGCATCTTCTAATCAGCTTCTATTGTCTTCTAAACAAACACACTTCTTTGTGTTACGAGTAATTAACAGATGTCTATGACAAACACATTTCTTTATGTTACAAACATCTTTTGAATCAACATCTTTCTTGTGTTTCAACACGTTCTCTTTGAGACTAGCGTCAATCTGAATAACTACTATATAAAGTGTGTTTTTCTTGCTTTTTGTATCTTCTTTCTTCTGTATTCTTAAAGTCTTAGTTATAGCTATCTTTATAGATCAAACATTCTAGTCACGCACGCACTCTGATTAGTTTCTAGACACGATTTCAACATTACTTTAAGAATTTGTTAATCATATGATACTGATCTCATTACTCATTCAAATTCACTCGACTGACAACGAGATGAGTATAAAGAAATTTGTGTATCTGATGATCGATGACATCGAAAGACAGAACAACATCAAGAAATCAATAGAATCAAGAAATTAAGATCTTGCATTGCTAGAAAATCTACAGCTCATTCAGTACGCGCTCATTCAAATCGATTAATAGAATCAAGAGATTAAGATCTTGATTGCTTGAGAATCATCAAAAAAACTCTTCTCAAATCAGCAACACTCTTCTTTGAAGACTAAACAACTTGAACTACAATCTCACTACATATCGTCGAGCATCGTTCTTCGCTTGATCGTTAATTCTTCGCTATGACTCGATCATCTGTGAAAAATCTCTCTGAGAGTTATCAAAGTCTTTATTCTTCTGTCACTGCAGATTCAGTCATTTATTCTGAGCTATCATCTCGCATATTGAAATATCTTAGAATCAACTTCGTACGAAAACGTCGTCACTTTGTGTCTCACTCTCAGACTCTCGATGAACTTCTGAAAGCTTCTATTCTCTGAGATATAAAAAATGTAAAGCAGCTACAACACTGAATCAAACAAGACTCAGAAGTGTTTCTAGAAGATTTAAACAGTCTTTAAACTCAACGAGATCTTGATGTGAAAGCTTGTGAGCTATTTGACAAGATATCAAGCGAACAAATATGAAAGACTCGCTTTAAGAAAATTGATCGAGCAAAGAAATGATCGAATCAATTGAATCAGACACTTCAGAACAAATTGACTGAAGCACAACATCATCTGCGAGTGACTAGAGATGTCACTTCATTGATCTCTATTCTTTTCACATTCAGCAAGCGATCTCAAAAGCTTTTGAATTCATCTCTGTTTACTGATGAAAAAGAATTTATCTGAGATGATTGACAAGAAAAGATTCGCGACAAGCTAGAAATCAACGTCGATCATTTCAACAATGACAAAGCTATACTAGTCTACATTCATTCTTGAATCAGCGAAGACACAGTCAAAGTCATTCTAGTCAGACTTCAACGAGGTTCATTGAACTCTTATTCAACGATCAATGATTTACTAGATGAACTTGCTCAGCTATATGATGATTCTGACAAAGAGACAAACTTTCAAAGAGAGTATGCTAATCTCTCTCAAGAAAAGAGCAAATTCAGCGATTTTTATTCGATGTTTCAACGTCTGTTCTTCTATCTAAAGTATCACGAAAAGCAATTGATCGTCGATTTACAAGACAAGATAGTCTATCGTCTTCATGCAGCTTAAAGTAGTCAATTGATTCAGTCAGAATCTTTGAACGAAATTCGTAGCTATCTGATTCGTTTGAACAATGAGCATCGAGTCATGAATAACATCAAAGAAAAGAAATTCATGATCAAGATCAGAAAGCAAGTCATCTTTGCTGAGAAATAAGATTCATTGAATCTCTATAGAAAGATCGAAGTTATCGTATCAGTTGACTCGTCAAAATCGCGCGACGCAACTTTAACTAACGTCAAAGAGACAGATATACAAACTGAAAGCTGTTTCATTTATCATAAGTCAGATCATTCTTCTAGAGAGTGCTCTGATCGAACTTCGAGAATCAATGCATTAGAAGATGACGAGTTTGATTGATTTACATTGAACTTCGAGTCAAATTCTGATTCAAAAAACTAGTTATTTCTTTCAGAGTCATTAAAGAGATAGAAATCATATCTTTGTGCAGTCAAATTGAAGTTCTATCGAAAGAAAACTATTTTGAAAAGTCATTTCTGATCAATGCTTCTCTTATCTTTCAGAGCAATTCTTTCAGTCTTCGCTCTTTAATAGACAGTGATTTCGTCGTCTACACGCTGATACATGACAAGCTAGTCAATAAAGTATGTCAGAAACTTGAAATACAATCTATATTGTTAGCAAAAGAGAAGTTAATACGAGAATATGATGAGAAGCTAGCTAGAAAGACTATTACTCATAAGATTCTACTCAATCTCACGATTGAAAGTCATAAGAAATTGACTATGTCAATGCTGATAGCTGATATTGAGCATCATGAAGCTATATTGAGCAAACTCTAAATGAACAAAAATGAAATATTATTGAACATGAGACATGATACTATCGTATTTTCTGACCAATTAGATATTTCGATTTCGATTTTTTCGATTTCGTCAAATACGAAGTATTCAAGTTGATCACGATCAACTCTCACTTCTTCAGTGACTTATAGCAATGCTTCAAAGATTCTCAAGCGCTCAGTTTCAATCATTCAGAATGAGTCATTTTTGATTCAAAACATAGACGTCGTCTCTTTTCAAGCACTAGTAAAACGAAAAAAGAAGAATCAGATTGAGATTTTTGCTATGTTCATCGAAGACATCGATAGAAAAATCATCTACAATACTCAATGCGAACTAGATGTCATAAACGTCTTCTCAGTCGATGAAACGACTCAGAATCTAGAAGATATTAAAGTCAAGCTATCATCGAAGTATCAAGATTTTCTAAATGTTTTTGATTGAGCTCAAGCAGACAAGCTATCGTCTTATCATTCATATGATCATAAGATAGAACTTACTAGTGACGTAACATCATCTCACTGTCGAGCATATTGAATGTCTCTCTACAAGCTTCAGAAAGTAAAGAAATATCTGAACGAGAATCTTTTCAAAGAATTTATAATCTTTAGCAAAGCTTCGTATTTCTCTCTCGTTCTGTTTGCTCTAAAAGCAAATGAAGATCTACGATTCTGCGTTGACTATTGAAAGCTCAATGCTATTATCAAAAGAAATCGCTATTCTTTATCTCTGATAGATGAGATGATTGACAAAATAGTTGATTGCAAGCATCTAATTCGATTGAATATTATTTCAACGTTCAATAAATTACGAATGCACTCTGATAGTGAGAACTATACTATCTTTATTATCGCTTTAGAAGCATACAAATCAAAGATGCTATTCTTTGAACTTATCAATGATTCGATCTCGTTTCAGCAGTATATGAATGATGTTTTATGAGACTTTTTTAATGACTTTTGTCAAGTCTATCTAGACGACATTCTGATCTACAGCAAAACTCAACGAGAACATAGACAATATGTCAAAATGATATTGAATCGCTTACGAGAAGTGAGTCTACAGATGAATATTCGAAAGTGCGAATTCAATGTAGAAGAGATCATCTTCTTAGAAGTCATAGTATTTGAACAGAATCTTCGTATGAATTCTGTCAAGATGAAAGTCATAGTCAACTGAACTACGTCAATCAATCTAAAAGAAGTTCAAAGCTTCGTGAAATTTGTTAACTTCTATCGTCGTTTCATTAAGAACTTCTTGAAGCTAGTCAAATCATTCACTCAGCTGACTAGAAAAGACACGTCTTTTGTTTGAAACAAAGTTTGTGTTCAAGCTTTTGATGATCTAAAGAAACAAGTCAGCTCAATCTCAGTTCTACGACATTTCGATTCAAAACGACAGACTATTCTAGAAATCAATGCATCTGACTACGTTAAAGGTGAAATTCTATCACAGTACGATGATGAGAGAGTTTTTCACTCGATAGCTTTCTACAGCAAGAGCATGATTCTCGCTGAATGCAATTATCACATCTATGACAAGAAACTGCTGATCATTATTCAATGTTTCAAACACTGAAGACTCAAGCTTGAATGCATTGAGTAGATGTTTATCAATCATCAGACTTTGAAAACTTTCATGAAAAACAAACAGTTAACTCGACGTCAAGTCAATTATCTAGACATTCTATTCAAGTTTAACTTTCAGATCATTTTTCGATCAGACAAAATGAACACTAAAGTTGATGCTTTAATTAGAATGTTTCTGATTGACATCTCTGAATCAACTCAGCGTACTAAAGATTGTTATCAGATCATTCTGATATTCAATAAAGTAAATATTCTAGCTATTGAATCTGAAGTTGATCTCTATCAGCGAGTAAAAAATGTCAACAGAACGAATGAGCTTTGCAATGAGTATAGACAAGCTATAAGCGAAAACAAGCTCAAGCTACATAGCACTGAATTGAAGCACTGCGAGATCGTTGACGACGTTCTGTTCAGAAAAGATCTACTGTGAGTTTCTGAGAATATGCATACGAAATTGCTAAAGAAAATTCATAATCAGTCTTTCATCTCTCACTCTGACAATCGAAGAACTATCAATCTAGTTCAACGTTTCTACTATTGATCAGATCATCAAGCAACAATTAGACGTTACATTCGAAACTGTTATGTCTGTCAACGAAGCAAGACATCTAGAAATAGCATCAATGAACTTCTTCATTCTCTTTCGATTTCACAGAAATGCTGAAAGAATATAGCTATGAACTTCATCACTGAGCTATTTCTATCAGAAGATTATAACGTCATTTGCACAATCATATGTTGACTCATCAAGAAACATCACTATGTTCTTTGTCATTGAGAAGACGCTGACATCTCAGTCGAAGAAACGGTTTGAATCATGCTATGAAACGTTTATCGACTTCATGATCTACTCAGTTTCATTGTTTCGAACAGAGATTCTCAGTTCATATCAACAATGTGACAAAGTCTTTGCAAGCAACTAAGAATCACGACTAGTTTATCAACAGTCTATCATTCTGAGATCAATGATCAATCAGAGTGAGTCAATCAAGACGTCGAACGCGAACTTAGAATCTACTGTAATTACATGCAGAATGATTGAGCGAAATGACTTCTCATGATGAAATTCAGCGAGAATTTCAATATCTTCTTGATCATCTCAATGACTTCGTTCTACTTCAATAAGAATTTTCACTCACGAATGAGTTTCAATTCAGATACGACTAACTACGAAACTACTCGTGAACGTTTTAAAGCTAGAAAAGCAGATGATATTGTCATTCGAATGAAAGAACTTCTTATCTTCGATTGTCAGCAATTGAAAAAGACGAAGCAGATCATCGAAGCTCAGATCAATAAACATAAACAAGATGTCATTTATGAAGTAGACAACTGAGTTTGATTATTCTCTAGAAACATAAAGACAACTAAATCATGTAAGAATTTGAAAGACAAACAGCTAAAACTTTATCAAATCATCATCAAAGTTGAAATCTTCTACCATCTTCGTCTATCAATAAGCACGAAGCAGCTGCATTCAATGTTCAATTCGAAGCTATTACGTTCTTATTTTGATGATCTTTTATCAGAACAGCATTCAGAATCATTTAAATTTCTCACTATCGAAGATGATGAGCATTGAAAGATAAATGACATTCTGAACTCTAGATGATATTAAGATTGAATACAATACAAGGTCAAATGAACGAAACTAGATCGAGACGACGAATGATACTATGTCGATAAAGAAGAATTCAAGAGCTCGAAAGAAGTTCTAGTCGAATTTCATAAGCTCTATTCAGACAAGTCATACTAAATTGAAAAACAGTGAAAATTTTTGCGTTTCATTTGTTCTATTCATGCGAACATGAATTTTCAAAGAGAGAGATAAATGTTACGAATGCGTCAGAATTGATTAGAACTAGTCAAGATCTAGTCGAGATCTGATCTAGATCTGACTCAGATTTGACTCAGATATGACTCAGCATCTTTTTTCTTTTCTAGCATCTTCTAATCAGCTTCTATTGTCTTCTAGACAAACACACTTCTTTGTGTTACGAGTAGTTAACAGATGTCTATGACAAACACATTTCTTTGTGTCACAAACATCTTTCAAATCAACATCTTTCTTGTGTTTCAACACGTTCTCTTTGAGACTAGCGTCGATCTAAATAACTACTATATAGAGCGTGTTCTTCTTGCTTTTTGTATCTTCTTTCTTCTGTATTCTTAAAGTCTTAGTTATAACTATCTCTATAAATTAAACATTCTAGTCACGCATGCACTCTGATTAGTTTCTAGACATGATCTCAACACTGAGATATTAAACAGAATAATGTGCATAAAATGTGCATGTAAATTTCATGATGAAAAGACAACGCAAAGCTGTGATATTGAGTTTCATGAAAAAGTGATGTATTGACGCTGTGTCTGATGTGCAAAGAAAGATGTTGACTGCATTGTGATGAGTAAACTTATTTAATGCATTCACTAAACACTTATGTTTGAATTTTTAGATTTCAAATGTATGTATTTGAACATTAAATGAGTCTTTTTGACTTGAAATAGTATTCAAGACTGCATCAGAAAATGATGATGTAATCACTATTGCAATTTTTACGATCAATCAGATAAAACTGAGAAAGAAGTTCATGATCACAACGTGTGTGAAAGATCATTTAAACAACATATGTAAATTTGAGTCATTTAATGTACAGAAGCTGCAACTGAAAGAAGTAATGACAGCTAATGACATCGCTTACGATGCGCTTAATGCATTTCATTATTCTGTATATTCTATTGCATTTCAATATTGTTTGATCACAGTTTTATAACTGACATGATATATTTATAAATGAATCTGCTCACTCTTGATTCACTCATCTCACATCTCAATGTAAATCTTGAAATGAGTGAGAAGAAGAAAACTATGATTGCATCTTTTGCAAAAGATAATTGATGAAGTTAATGTGATTATGCTGAGATTGCACTTTCATGTCGAGCGCATTTTGCATCTTTGCACTTTTTCTTCTGTCTATGTTTTTTCTTTTGTTTGAGTGTTAATATTTCTACATGATCATCTTATTAAAAAGCGAAAATTATCATAATACAATAATTTTCTTTCTTTCTAATCATGAGTTTATGCTTGAAAGTGAGTGACTATACTTTTCGCTCATGTTTCAGTCTCATTTTGAAAGCTTCTTTAAGCTTCAAGACTTCTTTCATATTTTCGCTCAATATTCATTGATTATATTTCATGAAATATTCTTTTCATTATATTTTATAATATAAGATTCTCTTTCTTTTTCACTTTTGTAGAATCTTTTCTACTTTTCATTCTTGCTCATCATCAATAGACTTAAGAGCGAGATACTTGAATATAAAGTCATCATTTAGTTCATAATTATACAACTTTAAGAGAAATACATGAAAGACAAAATGAATTTTATAAATGATTAAAAGATCAAGATAATACATTTGCTTATTTATAGATTCTTGTATACAAAAAAACTTTAACATTTTACTTGATAACTTCTTGCTCAACTTCTTCTGCTTCAGATTTTTTGCTGATAGCATGATCAAATCATTAACATTAAAGAACTTAAACTTATGTTTTCAATTATAGTACTTTGTCTAAACATTAATCGCGTTTTATCATTATTGCATCAACATGTTTTGCACGTCTTGCAGTATTTCAACATGTTTTTTTGCTGCTGATACTTTTTCTTTCATAGCATCATTCTTAATGCATATGTCAAAGATTGACTTGTAATCATACATGACTTTAAAGAGACTACAGCTCAATGAAGAGTGCTTTGTCTGATGATACATAAACTCGACTACGAGTAAAAGTGTAGCTCAGTCGTCTTGCTTTTTTGAACAATATACTCGTAAATAATGTTTCAGCGTTTGATTCTGTCGTTTTGTCTGATCATCTGTTTGCGAATAAAAGATGATACTTAGTCATCGTTTCATCTTCGTGTGAAAACAGATCTTTGATCAGAACGCACTAATAAATAGATTATCTTTATTAATGATTATATCATTTGAAACTTTATATCCTAAAGCAATCTTCTTGAAGAACAACTCTGTTAACTCTACAATAGTCAAAGTTTTCTTCATAAACAGATAATGCATCATCTTCATGTAATAATCAACTATCACAAGAATCAAGTCATACATGACTTCTTTTCATTTACTAGATGACAGATTTGTTATGAAATTCATAGTGATTTCTTTTCAGAAATTTGTAAATCGAAATAATAATTTCAACTCATTATATGATAAATGACATTTCATCTTTACTCTTTGACAAATGTTACAAGTATTTATATACTCTTTGACATTCTTGATCATACTTTTTCAGTAATATTTGCAATTTAATAGCTCGCTGATCTTGTCAGCATCAAAATGTCTCACTAATAAATCATCATGATGACATTTCAATAACTCTTCTTTGACAGAAAGATCTTTTGAAACATACAATGATTTATTATATTCTATCATTTCTTGACTATTCAATGTTCAAGCTTCGATGTCATTCTTTTGTATACTCATCATCTCGTTTGCTTTTAACTTTACAGCAAATTCATCTTCTTGCTGTAAGATCTTGATGAGCTCAACTATAAATTTACTACTAAAGTTGTATATTATTTCATGAATTGTCAATACTCTGACAATTGCATGTGAAATGAGTTGTTTGCAATCAACAGTTTTAGCAACAGAATTAAGTTGTTTCTCAACTACATTGCGATCTTTATAAATCAACATTTCGACGTTTATGCTTCTTGAAGTTGTTGATTCAAGTTGAAAGATTCTATTTCTTGAGAAATGTACTTCATCTAAATGCATTTCTCACACTGTTAGAATCATGACTCTCAACAGCATACTTTTGACATGCATTGCTGAACACATACTCATGTTTTCACTGACATTGTGAACAGATATCTTCTCAACTTCGTTAATCACTTATGTATAGTAGATTTCATCTTGCGATTTGCTTTTGACATGTTTCGCTGAATATCTTTGTTCACTGACACTGTGAATGAACATCTTCTTGACATCGTTAATCATTCATGTTTATCAGTGAATTTCATCTTGCAGTCTTCTCTCGACATGTTCTGCTGAATATCTGTTCATACTTATACTGTGAATGAACATCTTCTTGACTTTGTTAATCACTCGTATACAGTATAGTTCTCTGATTGCTATGAATATAGAGCTATTTAAACTTTCTATTCTAGTCAGCTTTCACTGCAGAGTGAGCAACAAATGATTTGCAAAAATGTTCTCATTTTTATAATCAGATTGTCTTGACAATGCATTGATCAAGTTTGTCTTTTCTGATCTATGTGCTATTTCAAAGTTGCAGATCAACAATCTCATGATTCATCTGACTTGTCTTTCATTTAGCTCTTGAACATTCATAAAACTCTTCAAATTATTATGATTAGTCAGAACTTCAACAGTATGATAATTGTCTTCTACATAGTATCATCAGTGTTTAAACATTGCTACTATGACTAGAAGCTTCTGATCATGCATCTCATAGTTTCTTTTAACATTTATCATTATTTTGAATCAGAATGCAATTGAATGTCATTGATCTTTGTCATCTGACTGAGATAAAATACTTACGATTGCATAATTGAATGTGTTGATCTCGATGTGTATATGTCGCTCTGAGTCAAAGTGTCTCAATATAGATGCTCTTATAAAAACGTTGTGAAGCTGATTAAATGTTTATTTCGCTTCGTTTAATCATATGAATGAGTTCATTTTTACATCTTTTACACTATTTCTCAGCAGTTCTGTTAAAGACTCTGCTATCTGAAAGTAGTGATGTATAAAACGTCGATAGAAATTGATGAATTTCAGAAAAACTTGTATTTTTCAATACATCTTTGATCTGAATCACGTTTTGATGATGTTTATTCTACTTAGATTCATCGAAACACTCTTTGTGAATATGACAAATTCTAGAAAGTTCACTTTAGTGACGAAGAATGCACACTTCTTCAAGTTAACATATAGCTTGAACTTTCTTAGTCTTTTTAGAATCTGCTTCACATGATTTACGTGATCAGTCTTCTTTACGAAGAAGATTAGAATGTCATTCAGATAAATAACACAAAAGTCATTTATAAGCTCTGTTAAGATCTTATTAATATAAGTCTGAAAGATGACAGATGCATTGATCAAATCAAACAACATGATCATATATTCAAAGTGATTATAATGAGTATAAAACGTCGTTTTTCACTCGTCTTCACGTTGAATTCTGAGATGATGATATGCATTCTTCAAATTTAATTTAATGAACTGCTTGACTTAATTAAATCTGTTTAGAGTTTCACTAATTAAAGACAGTGAGTGATGATTCTTGATAGTGATCTTGTTCAAATCTTGATAGTTCATGCATAAATGAAAACTATCATTCTTTTTAAGAATGAATAAAATAAACGCGTCAGTTAAGCTGATGAAGTGCTTAATTCATTCTTTCGCTAAGACATCGTCTAAATATTGTCTCAAAGTTGCTAACTCTGTGTTTGACAAATTATACAACGATTCATACAACGACTCTGCAGTGATTTTGATTGCATGATCGTGATCTTTATGCAAAAGCAATTTGTTGATACTTTCTGTCAAAAATACATTTTTGTATTCTTTTAATTCAATGAGTAAAGTTTGCATTTCAAGCGCATTTGTGATACAATTCATCACATTATTTATTGCTTTCACTTGATGTTCAATGATCAACTCTTCAACAACGTTGATCATGACAAGAGCATACATGATAGACTCATTTTGTAGAGCTTTTACAAATGCTTGTGCGAAGAACAACTCAAATGCGTGCTCATTCATGTTGAAACATCATGTTCTTGCAATTATGTCTATTCAAATACGCTTGAATTGCATACTTGACATGCTCAAGATCAAGAAAGATTCTTTCTTGTCGATAACATAAAAGATACTTATATCTTTCTTTTCTATGCTTCAGCTGTCTATAAGTCGATAACACATCTCATAAACATCATAGCAATAGACATTCTGATCATTCATTCAGATAAATCTTGAAAGATCAACGTTCAGCAATGACATACTCTGCTCAATGATAAAACGTTGACTAATTATGTTCATCTTGACATTAATATTTATGTGAATCTTCATTTCTGTCTTCTGATCTTTCTGAATTACATGCTCTTTATATATAAAAGTCTTTATGAATAGAACTTCTTATTTTTCTCTCAATGATTTGAAGCATTCATTGAAAACTTGTCTTTTCTTGAAATCTTGAGATGACTCATATATGACATCAAATCAATGAGTACTCGATTTGCATCAAATTTCTTTGATCTATTCTTAATCTTTTCATCTTTACAATTGATTACATAGTGATTTTTTCAATTGCACATTCAGCACATTATATTGAACAAATCTTTGTTATAATGTGATGAAGCATGTGAACTTGACTTTGATGATGAGTTGAGTTTAATTGATTTATGAGACTTCTTTTGCTTTAAATGAGTCTTCTTATTGATTTTAGTTTGATCATACAAGTCTCTGTTTTAAGATCATTTCAATGACAAGATGTGTTCTTTTCGCAGATTAATTTTCAATTGAGCAACAAGATTGATTAATGCATCTCATGTGATAGAAATTAACTGTACATTGATAATAATCACATGCAGTTCAGATTTTAGCTTGATGAATAAATGAGCTCGCTTATGCTCATCACTATACAATGAAAGTTGATGTTTCAAAGTGCTCAGATAGATTGCAAATGTTCATATCATCTGATTCAAGCATTGTAATGCATTTGCATATTGCTGAGTCACGTCTATGTCTCAATTCATTGAATTTTCAATTATGTTTGAAAGAAAGTTGATAAAATTGAATCACATCTGCTGAGCTGCAGACATAGTCTCTTCGTGATCAAATCAAAGTTTCTTTGATTCATTTTTGAAATAAATTATGCAGTACAAAATCTTTTTCTCATCTCTTTTAAAATGTCAAGAGATATTTTGAAATAAGATTTCAATGTCGCGAATTCACTCTCTATGTTCTCTGATGATTTTGTCATGATACTTCTTTAAAAACATTGAGAATCTTCGCTTTTGCAAAATGATCTCATGAAAACTTCGTTTCATCTTCGTCGACATTATGAAGACAATGTGTAAATCATTTGAGTTCTTGATGAAGATTTAAATGAAAGTTAAATGACTTCTCTTCATTGTTTCAACGACTTGCAAAATCTTAATCTCTGATTAAATAACTGCTAACTTTTGTTTCTTTTGCAGTTCATTGTGTTGAAGCATTGCTTGAGTCAGTTGTTTATCAATATCAAGAGAGAATTCATCTTCTGCTTCTTCACTTTCTTATTTTGTTATACGACGTTCGTTTTCTGATATGATGTCTCGTAAGATTGAGACGTTGTCGTTGCAATTCTATTATGATTACGTTGCTGTTATCATGCTTGAATATTGAATCATCACTTTTAAAAAGAGTTTGAAATAATTAGAACTGTAATGATCAAATCTACTAGAGAGATAAATGAGATCTATAAGAATGATATGACAATGTGATATTTTAAACAGGCACAGAATAAATATATATTATGATAGAGCTAATTATTAAGAAGCTCTCGATAACTCGAGAAAATCGATCAACTATAGAAAGTTTGTCAAGCATTGTCAAGTTGAACATGACATAACTCATGACATATTAAGTCGAAGATATGACGTGATCTAAACAATGTCTTGACAGAGTCACAAAGTCTCAGAGCTAACTCAGATCTGATCTTCGACTCAGTCTCTGACTCTAGTCTCTGATCTAATTTCTATATGTCAATTCATCATGACATTATTAAGTTGAGTTTTCATATCTATTTTCTGACTTACTTAAGTACTTAATATCAATGTTATGACTTGACTTGAATACTCAATATTAATCTCATGACTCAACTTGATATTGATCTTGAGTTGAATCAGAATTCAAGTTCTTGACTTAACTCATTAAGCAATTGAAAATTCAGAATTCAATGAAAAGAAATATTGATTACTACTGATAGAAGTTTCTCGAGCAGAGTCAGCATCTTCAAAATTCATGAAAATACTGACTACTACTAATAAAGATTTTCTGAGCATGATTCATAAATAGTGATCAACATTTTCAAAGCTTATGATTTATGAGAATATTAACTACTACTGATAGAGATTTCTCAAGCAAAATTCACGATACTATTGATAATGCAACAGAGTAATGCAACAGAGTAATGCAATTGATTAAAGCTTATGCTTGACTACGTAGTAATTACTAAGCTGGGGAAACACGTATCAATAGTAGTCAGTATTCTCGTGAGTTCTGATCAATACTCGTGGGGAAATCCCTATCAGTAGTAGTCAGTATTCTCATGAGTCATGAAGGTGCGGCCGGATTAATTGCATTACTCTATTGCATTATCAGATAGATATTAGTAGTAGTAAATCATATCTTGGCGGGCGGGATTGGGAATCCGGATCAATACTCGATATTAACATTGTGACTCGGCTCGAATACTCGATACCAAAATCCTGACTCGGCTCGAATACTCGATTTCAAAATCCTGACTCGAATCTAGTCTTGACGAGTCGAGAACCCGGCCCGACCTCGATGATCCGGCTCAACGCGACCAGTTTAACATTTTGTAAAATAGTTTATAATCACAACAATAGTTGTTAATAACTTAAAGATAGTATATAAATAATGTAATAAATAATGCGAAAAGTTAATGCAATTATATAAATGATGCAATGAGTAATGCAAAAAGATAATGCAAAGAACAAGTGAATATATTGTTTTATGTTTCTATTCTTAACATTCTTGACATCAAGTTCAAGTTCTTAACGAGTCAAGTCAGATTAACTCAATTTCTACTTAAGTCATGTTGAATTGAATTGAAAATATGCTTAATTTGACTTGAATCAAATTGAAAATGTGGGCAACCCGACTTTGAATTCAAAATGTCAACTCGAAACTCGACTCGATGATCAGTCTACATCTAGCGCATGCTCGCTTACTAGTCTGCTTGTATATTAGACCGGCTCATCTGCTTAACAGAGGGCATGCTTTTTACATACTCAATAGACACAGTCAAATTGCTTCCTTTACCACTAAACCGTGGCAGTAATTTGAGGTTCTGCACTCTGACGTGTAAATAGAATCTACGTATGTAAGCAAGACAGCTAATTCAAAGGGGCTTAGTTGCATTTACACGTCTGAGATCCTGAGGCAAGTTCGGTAAGTGTCATCATGAGCAGGTTATAACTCATTGAAATCTGCTGTGCACTCTGTGAGCCACGAATCTTGCAGTAACGCCTTGGCGGACGGTCTGTCTCTTGGGTCTAGCTGCATTAGCCTGCTGATGAACTTCCGATCCTCCTTCGCGATTTCCTGAGAAGAAGCCATCTTGAAAGGCGTTCGCTTTTCTACCGATTCAGTGATAATGGTGAGCGTATCAAGCCTATCATCGTCCACAAGGCTTATATAGCTTAGCGGAAAAGGTCCAAAACATTCATCTTGCCGTCGTAATACCTCTATAGAATATGCCGAGTCTGTTGAATCGATGTTGCAGGGCTTAAAAATGTGCCAATTGTCTCCCCATATCAGACTTATAAGCTTTACAGAGTTAGTAGATAGAACCCATCAATCAATGTCGCGAGGGGGAACCTTGCCGTAGCTCCCAAAGACCAAATATCTGTGGGCGGACCCCAGACAAGGTTAAGCATCGCTTCAGGGCTTCGAAAGATAGTGGCCCCAATAATATGTTCTTCGACTACGGAACCAACGTGTGTGCTATCTCCGCAATCCGCCAGTTTGATATCGCTGAATCGACTTTCACAGTCACTATAGTTGATCAGTATATTATCCGGTTTCACATCTGCCATCAGAAGTCAGGGGTTATGTAACGATGTGCTGTAACCATGGCTTTCCACGTACCCGTATGAACGATCCCCTCCTCGTGCAAAGCTGCTAGAGCTTGTAAGACAGCCTTCGTAACGTGCTTTACTTCCGAAGATTGAAGTTTATTTGTTGCCGATTCGATCAACAGATCGCTATCAAGATGTTCCAAGACGAGCAAAGAAGGATCTTGAATCTCGTCAATCAGGCGGCGAAGAGATGATATGGTCTGGAAACGCTTGAGGATGTCACGCTCGTTACGTAAGAGAAAGTCTGGCGCGGTTTTCAAAATGACATTCTGTTTCGTCTGTGTATCACTGTGACAAGTTAGAAGAAGGGAAGCAAAATGGTGTGATAGATGGAAGTCCTTACACAGCCCGCCATATGTTTCGGTGCAGCCGCTTCGAGATCAGATAATTGCCATGAGTGCCATTTGTTTGACTACCAATTTGCATGGGTAGAGTGGAAGCCATCCTTCGAAACACTTTCATCTTATAGTCCTTATAGAGCGTCGGTGACCCGACAATTGGTTGAACCAGCTGTGGTTACCAGTCTAAAAGTTGAACGACCGGTTTCAGAATTGCCTCAGAACCTCAGACGTGTGGGGCTAAGCCCCTTCTGGTTAGCGCTCTGCGTACTACGAAAGCTGCGATTACACTAAATACGGGCAGATCTGACTTACAACCGGAAAAATACCAAACTTCGCCGTCGCCTTACTCAATGTGATAAAGTATAAGCGTATCACCAAATTAATTACATTTTGTTCATGTCATTTACTTTATTTATTTATGTATTAAAAATTTATCTATTCTGCATTAACAAAATAATGAAACAAGAAAAGTTAATATTAGCTGATTCTTGCTGATCATATGCCAGAAGATGATACAAGCAATCATTAGGTAAGGTGGCCGTATACCTGGTATGGCAGCCATAACGACGGTTTATTATGTATGAAGTGCAGTGTAATTGATTCTACTAAATTCTACGAATTCTGCACTATCTGAAGAACTACACTCCATTTTGATGAGACTCTCGGCAAATTCCAAACAAATGGCACACGTTTCGCAATCAACGGTACACACAGCGCCTAGATAGTGCCATAGCCATAGGCTGCATGCACTGAATGAAGGGGGGAAACAAAATCTTTTTCGAAGACAAAGTATCTACTTTTGTTCTTTTCGTTGAGCTTGAAATTATGTAATCGAGAGCCAAGCTTATTCTGAATGTAGATTGAGATATTATTTGTGACTACTATTCCTTATGAGACTTCAGAAGCCGTCACCCTTCTTCCATCGCCGACCACACTCCTCTGCACGGTATTTTGGATTATCTCCTCGTTCCATAGCATTTTGTTTCCTTACTGCCATTTCCTTGTTCAGAGCTTCGATCTGTTCGTTTAGGAAAGTATGCCTCCCCCGATCTGGAGCAGGAAGGCCAGTGACATTATCGCTTCGGGCCGCTTCTTCGAAGATCCTCTTCTTGTCTCGCCAATCTTCTAATTCGGACTCGAATCCCTGTTTGGTATAACGAAGCTCTAGGAAATCTTTGTATCGAGCTTTTCCACCGAAACATATGCCAAACCCGTCACAGTAGCATGTATGTTCCGCCGGACAGTAGACGTTTTGACCAGTGAATACGAATTGCCAAGAGTACTCCCAGATCCTACCAGATATGTAATCACTCAGAGGCGTTCTTAGTATCCAGTCACGGTAAAAGACATATCGACCCAGTGGTATTGCTAAGAGCCGTTCTTTTGATAGTGCGAACTGCGCACAACAAGGTTGGGCTAAGAAAGTTGGCATGGGCTCGAGGGGAAACAACTCGCTCCAACACTTCGACAAAACCTTTTCCTCCTGCTTTCCTAAGAGTTCCTGCTTACTGACGGGATGGAGCCATTCCGGGCATCCTGGGCCCCAATGACATCTCATGTTCATGTATCCATTTCTAATCACATGTGCATTATTCAATCTGCGAATCATCTCCACAGCATCGTGTCCAAGGAATTCGTTGTTATGATGAGTCCAACGGTGCGCGTGCATGAAAAGGACAATGTCTGGCAGGCTGTCATAGTGGTCAATGATGTATGTTAGGTATACCATTACTTCATGTCCCTTGTTCCTTGGTGGATGTAGATACGCTGATGGATCGTCGGCAAAATAGACGGAGATATTCATATCCGGAAGTTCATCCGCCATCCATTTGATGTCTTCTTCCTTGATGTGAGGAACAACCATAACCCGAGAATAATTCGAAATGGGGGGCTTCGGCGAACCTGGGCGAAAGTTGGATGATAGGCCTCTAGCTACATCTCCCAGGCCTAGAGGTCCTTGGTTGAACCCTTCACCACGTGGTCCTTGGTACTTGGACAAGTCTGAAAAGAACCCATGTGATAGGTCCTGAGTGATAAGGTAGCGAAGGAGAGTAACGAAGATGAGTGATGTTGCGGCTGCACACAACGGCAAGATTTTTTTTCGAAGGTACATGGTGAGAATATCAGATCAAAATGTGAGACTTCAACGAGAATCCCAGCAACTCAATAGGGCATTCGTTAATCTATATCGCGGAATAAAATTAGCAAATCTGAGTTTATAGACCTGGGTAGATTCTGGAACTACTGAAGTGTTTACTCTGATGGATGTGATTTTCATTGAGCTAGGCTCCTAGGTGTCATCGGCGTAGTTTGCCTATAGCATACTGGAAATTGCTCTTTGAGTTTTTGGTGATGCTGAAGACAGGACGGGAACCAACTGGATTGACTAATTTAAGATCGAGAATTGAGTGAATGTACAGAGATGCCCCGGATAATTCAATTCACTCTAATTTCACCTGGCATATTTGAATGCTCCAAACAGGTTGCGCTAAGAAAGAAATACCTTAGGTATACAATCATAGGTTTTCAGATATTGAGGAACTGCTAGGGCAAGACAGATGGCGAAGTCGGGTTCTTTGGTGTTACGTTGTTACGAATTAGCAGCCAAGACCCGCTATTTAAGACATGTCAAGCTCACAACCCATAGCTTGCTGGATGGATGATAACAGCCGTTCCTCTTATTAAGAGTAGAGCCTATTTGTAGGCAGTACTTCTAAAGACGTTGTCAATGACCGTCTTCTTGTGATGGCTGGCTGCCAATTGTTGCACACATGCCATGTATGGAGAGCTTGACAGCCAACAGATCCTCAAGGATAAATACATCATTACTGGCCTTGGCCGATGGTTAGTAGAACGATGATCTAGGTTCTGGACCGACCCTGGCATGTGGTTGGAGCACTCTCTGTCTGGAGCCTGTGACCATGGTGTCATACCAAGGAAGCAATGAACGAATTCTAGCTTCCTGTCGCCGTTCAGGAGGGGTAGATATGTCTCAGCAAAGAAAGAAAAGAGGCCAAAGTGGGCTTCTGTTAAGCCGAATGGGTGGAGCCGGGCGAATGATTGCCTCCCACACAACAGCCTGTTGCAAGTGAACGTGCATGTCGTTGAGGTGCGTGATGACTAGGCTAACTCAAGTAGGATTGCGGGCTACATTTATGATTCTCTATAAAAATGGCCTTTGGGGAGAGCGGAGGAATGGATCCCGCGTCTGGATTTGCTAAAGTCGAACGGAATTCGGAGAAGAAGACCTGACCGAGCCAGATACTCCGTTCCTCGAACCACTGTGCATCCTTGGCGTATAACCGTTTCGAATCGACCCTGCACTCCCCGAAGCATATCCGTCACTGGTTCCAAGCCAGTCTCGGTCATCGCGCCCGTACACCTTTCCACGGTGAGGACCGACGGGTGGAGCTTGTTTCCATCTTCTGCTCAGATCTTGATCATCGTCAATTATGATAATCATCCAAACGCCGATCTGGCCATTGCTACCAAGTAAAGGGGTGCAGTGGATCCAACGGTTTCGCCCGTCTTCGTCAATTTTAGAGAGCCAGTGCACCTTTGCAGTGACACCACGGCCTTCTGCAAGGGCTGCGGTCAGTTCGTCTCTAACTCCAGACGAGCCCCCTATTTTATTCATGAATGGCGACTGGAGGATGCCAGGGATGCGTAGACTAGGCGAAGCGAAAATAATCCGCAATGAAGGATAAGCGCGAACAAGTAGATACTATGCACAGTCAGTGGGTTGTCTGCTTAGGGAGGGCGAAGAACTGTACGTTTTGGTAGATACCACCAAGTCTTCCACTCCCTCGCGTCATCGAATTGTATATTGAGCTGGCATCTGCCGTTGGCTCTTTCAGCAAAAGCCTAGGTCTATGCGGTGCACCGTTGCGTGGATTATCAGCGTCCTCTTCTTGATGTTCCCGGTGCATCCGCCCACCCCACCGTCTCACAGTCTCTAATTCTCCCATGTTCAACATCTCGCTCAATTCTTGAAATTCGTCCACATGTTCTTGCTGGCTGTCAACATCTCCCCTTTTCTGTCGGTTCTGCTCTCGATCTACCAGTCGCTGGAGAGACTCTAAGTCTGTGCAATCTTTTACTACTCCACTAACATCAACCTGGGCTCCAATATGATATCGGATCTTGCCCCGACTGTCACATAGAGGGGCAACCATGAGGAGATTCACAAACGGTGAACCATCGCGGCGACTATATGCGTAAGTACTCGACGGCACTCGCTGGGAAGAGCGCTACCCACTAATTGAGGAACACCTCACAGTGCTCTTTACCATCTTGAACCGCTTCCCGAAGTCTTCGTACACTGAGTTGGTTTGTTTTAGGTCCCTGTAGAAACCGACAATTCCGCCCAATGGCATAGTTCAGGCCATACTGCGTGGTCCGGTTGAATTCTGATTCCCAACATTAGAGCTTCGGAATCAACGAAAAAGGCGGTCGGGTTTACCTTCAGAAACGAAGACTATTGGATTATCAGGTCTCGATGGATCGGTAACGCAAAAGACCTCGGCAAGACCTTCGGACGCCTCACGAAGATGTGGAGCTAGGGTTCCAGTTATTCGTTGGGAAATGCTTAGACTAACTATTTGTATGTACATCAACGTAATGTAGGCAGGGAGGTCTTCTCTAACCAAGACATCGAAGGATTGGGCAGCTTTCTCTTCAAGAACAGAATTGATGGTAGGGTTGGCTGGAGTTGTGGTGAAGCTATAGCTGGGTATCGGACTCAAGGCTTCAGCGATCGCGTTCGCGTAGTTGATCGCCTTCAAGGCCTTCAGAGCGTCGAGGTAGTAGATAAAGATTGGGACAGACTGTGGGCGGTGGGTGCTCAAGAAGGCTGTGAAGCGCAACAGTAATGATGGATCGGAGAATATAGTCTCAAGGTGCTCGCGCGAGAAAAGCTGTTCCGACCGCATTTCGAGGGAGAAGATTCGATGACCCTCTTCTGGCGGAGCAACGAGGTCAAAGGAACCAGCAAGATCCCCAGGTAACGGCTGCATCTGATCCGAATCGTCCAAAACAGACTGTGTCTGCAGTGGCGGTAGCTCTGATGAAGTTCCCTGGGTTTCGTAGGTTTCGTGAGACATCGCCAGGGAAACGGGGGATGCGCTGCGGGATGCATAGTATGGCGGCGATTGAGGCATTGGCTCAGGGCCCCTCTGGCTACTAAGATGGTCAGCTGCTTGATGTTCATTATTGAACGCTTAACACCATTGAATTGCTGACCCTGGAGGTATTGGGACTTGTTTTAAATGCTGGTATAGGTCCGGCATTGATGGAGTTGTGTTTGCCTTCAGCCGAGAGGAGATGCTCGCGTTGCCTACGCTTGGGCGCCGTGATGAAGGCCAGTCGTGATTCTGAAAGTCTTGGACCTGTATTAGAGGCTGCTTTCCTCCGTTCGAACCATTGTCCCGGCTGAGAGGATGCTGAGCTGCTGCAACGTTCGGTTCGGTTCGACCTTGCGAACTATCGACATGGCGCATTGTTTGTGAGGATGGATGATGCCGTAGAGGCATGTGAATGGACGGCATGCTTCCACAAGCCGAGGAATTGGGAAGACGGGTCGGTGTTCACAGGAAGGTTAATTCCATGGACCCAAATCCCACCGTAACGATAATAAGACAATTGGAGGGTCAGGGCTGACGAAAAAGCACTGAGGCACGAGTGGTAGGTATAGGTAGGAGGGTACTAGGTACCATGGTAACAGTACGTAGTTAAGGTAGGCAGGCGTGAGCCGTAATAGGGAGAAACACCAACGATAGTAACGAGGAGGAAGGACATTGGTGGCATCGTCGATAGAAACAGAAAGAAGGACTCCAACGGTAAAGTAAGATTACTGTTACGGTAACGTACGTACAATTCGAGTACTTTCAAGATTGATGGGTGGACGATTATGGACTAGGCAAGCAATTAACAATAACAATGATTCACCAGTTGGTAAATGATAATTTATGGACTGTAATAATAATGATGATGATAAAATGTACTGTAGTCTGTACCTAGTACGTAGAGGAGAGACTAAGGTATCGTACTACGAAGAAAAGGGAAAGGGGGAGGGGGCCCAGCAGTTAAGCATAAAATGGATTGAGGTACGGATACCCCGGCATGCATCGGTCTTACTCGGCACGCTCGGCAAGGGTAGATGATCCATGCATCATTCGGAAAGTATAACTGTGATGGAGATTGATGATTTCTGAATATGGACACGAGGAAGGCACGACCTGACCTTGAGGTATTCTACGGGAACCTGAAGTGGCCCTCCGTATCATATAAGAGGTAAGTGTATCCACAGTGGTTTTCGAATTAATCAGTACTGTACCCAAAGTGCTTTGAGGTATGTTTCGTTGTTACCCATACTTTTTCACAGGCATCAGTTATCGTTGCGTCTCTCTCGCATCATGCACGTAGGGAACGTCGAGGCTTCCAACTTTGCAACATTACTAGAAACGGCCATAGAGCAATATTGTTATCACTATTGAATGCCCTGGTCCCATCCATCTTCCTGGAGTGTTTCCTTACCCAGCGCTAAGACTGTAAACCAACCAATTGTGCTGGAGATACCTATACACCACCAGGTAAGACTCCATGCAACTCCTGCGCTATGCGGTCAACATGTGTTTGAGAGCCTCTCTCGACTAAGCGTTTATTTCGCGTCATCAACTTCATCTTCAACTGTAGCCGCCTTCCCTTTACCCTTGGCATGTGGGCTTTTAGCTGCTGCTGTAGAGTATTGTGCTGCCCCATGTGACGGCGGCTCGCCACTAGCCCACCCAGCGGTTCTCCCGTGGCCGTTCTGTTCTCTCTCTTGGCCGTCACTGACTATCTTCGAGCCCGAACCCCACACGGGAAGGGTGTGTGGTTGGCGATCTTCAGAAAGGCGTTCCGGGTTCGAAGATGTCAGTTGGGGTATTATCTGTGACCCCTCGTGGCTACTGCTTTGCCCAGCCTGAGCGCCAATCGAACGCCCAGTCCCATTGGAGGTCGTTGGTGCTGATGGCGCTCGCTCGTTTGATAGTTGAGATGCGTTACCATGGGAAGAAGCCGTAATTACGTTTGGCAAGCCTTCTTCACCCAACGCCGTTGATGTTTGGAGACTCTGAGGCTCTGATTCGCGCTGCGACGAACGAGGGTCTGTAAGACGCGCGGCTGTTGGCTGCGGTGTATTACCGCCAATGTTTGCCTGAGGACTTGAACGAAAGGTAGGAGCCAGGTGTGCTGTAGAACCAGCTAAGTTGGCGCTACTTGGAAGCCTTTGAAGGGGCAGGACGGTCCAACCATCGGGAACCGTCACGCCAGGGGGCAGGTCCCGGTGTCCAGGTCCTAGAACTTGCTGTTGTTGATTGGAAGCAAAGATTTGAGGGGCGGAAATTGGTTGTGCACCTTGCACCATTGAGTTCTGTGGTCGATGTTGGTTTGCTGTAACTGTACCTGTGCTGATGGAAGCTCCTGAGTTCGCCTGTGCTATGCGAAGCCTTGCTAATTCACCTTGAAGGGCTCGTACCAAGAAAAGCTGATCGGCCTGTACTCTAAGTCCGTTGATCTCTTGCATCAATTGTTGTTCGACGTGATGGAGCTGTAATGGTACGTTTATCACACTAAAATTTGCGCTGGTTCGGCGATTTGCAGGAGCTTGTCGAAGAAACCCAAATACATTGCCTAGTCTTTGAAGGTCCCCGATTGCGGGAACAGGCGCTTGCTGATTATGCTGGGCCCGTTGGATGTCGCCCTGCTGCGCAAAGTCTTGACCAGCGTGTCTGGCTCCAAATGCCAAACGAAAGGGGCCAAATTGAAAGACATTCTGCGCCATAACTGGCTGTTGGGCTTCACCATGGCCTGCGCCGGGACCCTGTGGCTGCTCTGGATTAATTTGTGCCCTAGCATCCCGGGTTAGGGGGTTTGCGCCTTGAGGCCGACCTAGCGCATTTGGTATAAGAACAGGCCTTCGACATGTGGGACAGTTCTGCTGGCGCTCTAGCCAGCTACGTAGGCAAGCAAAGTGGAGGATATGACCACAAGGTAGCCTTTTAGGCCTTAAGCGCTCATCAACAGGAGGGGGAGTGGCAGCATTAAGCCCAGCAGCACCAGGTGGCTGGCCTGCTTGCTCTGGTGGCTGTCGCCAAGGCCTCATGTCCTCTCGACAGATGATACAGACATCCTCCCTTGCGACCTCAGCCGCCGTTGCGTCGGGGTATCGTGCGTTCATATCTTTAGTTGCTTGTCGATAGCGTACGAAGTCATTTATGCGCTTGTAGAATGATCGAATCGTCAAAGCTACGTCGCGGATAATATGAATGGGCATGCCGTAGAACATGCAGAGAACACAAAAGAATGTAAGGTATAGGACAAGCTTAAAAAAGTCTGAAAATAAGAGTTAGCGTGGAAGGTCTGGGGAAATGATCTTTGAACATGGCACCTGTAGTGAGATCTAAGTAGAAGACCCATCGTCCCTTCTCCTCCCAGCCAGGAACATCAATATCCAAGGCTTCAATATCATCCTGTGCGAGACTATCGCCAGTCAATGGTGTCGTGGACGAAGACCTTACCGAACCTAGCTGTTGCTGAGTCTGCTCCCGCTCTTCTCTTATCTGAGCGCGCCGTAAGCTCGTTTGGTTCTTGATTACGGCAGCTTCATGAAGAGATATGGTGTAGCGGGCTGCAGTCGATAGAGAGGTAATGGTAAGAACGGCAAACTCAAAGGCGAACATGACCATCATGTTGGGCCGCGCCTGAAGTAGGACAGTCTGAATGGAGTAGCGGAGCATATACACATCAAAGAGTGTCGAGACAACAAGGGAGAACGAGAGACGGGCATGGAATAGACGCGGGTTTGCGGGCGGCTGCTGCTCCAAAATGTCGACCCGACCTTCTCCAATCCAGCCCCAGACTTTACCAATCAACAGGCACACAAACATCACGAGAAACCACCCCCCAACTTCCTCCCTAAAAATCGTCATAGCGAGGCAGGTTTCCGTGATGGCAAACCATGCCTTTTCGTAGAGTTGCTCGACTTCTATGGGACGTAGGGGACCGTAGAATAATCTTTGCAGAGCAAGCATGGTAGTACAGACCCCAAGGAGTGCTAGGTTTGTCAAGATCTATGACACTGTAAGTAGGGCGATTATGCAGAGAAGTATAAGTAGATTTTACCATTAAGCACGCATTACTCTGCGCTAGGTAGACGCAGGCTGAGTAGAAATTTGCTCTTTGATGTAAGGCACGAACAATCACTCCGGTTGCCAGGGCCATAGAGGTCTGCCAGAGCGCCGGTGAGATATTAGTAACAGCTCACTTACGACGCAACGGACTGGGAAGATATTACCCCAGCGTAAGCGTAGTACCTCATCCTCCACAGGAGCGAGAAAGTCTTCGCTCTATCAGATCGCTAATCATCGCATGGTTCCATTGCGATCATGATAGAAACTGTGCATGGAAAGAGAGAGTGCCCAATAACGAAATAGCCAGATATGGCGAAACAGATAGTACCCCGTAATGCCCAGGCGTTTAGTACACAAGCGCGTATGAGTAGGTAGATCATCCGCCGGCAAAGGAACTTCTACTTTAGTGACTTTACCCATGAATCTATCTATGTCTACTTTGGTACATATTGTCCGTTTGTAATTGATAATTTCCAGTCCTCCTAAACCTATGGTTAAGTAGCATGTTTACTGCCAGCCGATCGCAGACAGTCACCTATCTGTTAGGTGTTTGTCTGTTCTCCATTTCATTCTTGGTGTTCCTGAACTCCTCGGTTTCCTTCGTAATCACTGATTTGATAGGGGAAAGGCAAGGAGTGGGAAATGCTGTTGGTACACTGGGCTTTGCAGATGAGCTCGTGGTTTTAGTAGCGTGCCCGGGTTGGGGCATAATATCTGATCGCTGGCTTGGGGTCAGGCTTGTGAGTCTCCAGTAGTGCGTTGCACTAGAACGGTTCTGACGAAGTATGCAGGTTTGCGTGTTGGGCTATGCCATCGTTGGAGTGGCGTTGATGCTCTCTGTTCAGGCAAAGAATGTGTATCCACAACTACTGCTAGCGCGGCTGTTCTTCAGTATTGGAGGTTCGGCTACCGCGACCATGGTCACCGCAATTCTTCCCTCGATGTCGGCGCCTCGCAACAGGACGACTATAAATACACCTCCTGGGAGTTCCCCGCAAGTTAACGGCCGTACTGTTACACCTTCCATATCCTCTGAGCTCACCATTACTCCCCAGAGACTGAACCACCAGGACTCCCAATTTCCGTCCAAGCAGGAACAGGCTTCTGCTTCATCGAATCCATCCCCCACACGTCTTGCAGGTTTTGTGGGCTTATTTACTGGCTGTGGTGCTCTCATAGCGTTGGGTCTTTTTCTTCCCTTGCCGGCCTGGTTCCAGAAAGCAGGTGTGGGACCCGGCCAAGCAGTGACCGATGCGTACTACATAGCGGGGGCTACAGCACTGGTGATATCAGCAGTATGTTCTCATGGTTTGCGAAATCTTCTTGGTGAGGAGGACAAAGGATGGCGTGCCCTTGGAAAGGGTCGAGCATCCGGAGATACACCTTCCGGCACTGGCGGTGGCTCGTCTTCCTTGACTCCGCTGCTCGAAGCGGTCAGGCTCGGTTACCAAAGCCCTCTGCTAGGTCTCGGCTATCTCGGTGGATTTGTTGCACGTGCATCATCAGTTGGGATATCACTGTTCATTCCACTGTTCGTCAATGCACACTTCATCTCATCAGGTCTTTGCGATGAATTCCGAGGGGGGCCGGACGACATGAAAAGGCAATGTCGAAGAGCATATGTTCTTGCTGCTGAGCTTACTGGTGTCTCTCAGCTTGTAGCACTCCTTTTTGCCCCCGTATTTGGTTATCTAGGGGATCGATACCGCCGCCATAATATCCCACTCTTGATCGCAGCGCTGGCAGGTGTCTTCGGCTATTCTGCATTAGCCTCGCTCCAAAGCCCGGAGCCAACTGGCGTCCACGGCAGTCCGTGGATATTTGTTATCGTAGCGTTGCTCGGAATTAGTCAGATTGGCGCCATAGTGTGCAGCCTCGGTCTTGTGGGGCGGGCTGTATTGGAGCCAGCACGGCTGTCTGGAATATCCGTGGCTGGAAACACACACCAAAGCATCAACAACACGTACGGCTCCATTGGAACTCCTCCCACCGCAGCTCGAGCCGTGCGCACGTCTAGCACATGTGCTGAGGATAACAGCAATACCGAAGAAACGAGAGGACTACTCCACGACAAGGCCATGGACTCCCGATCTCGCCATCATTTGAAGGGCTCTATAGCTGGCATATACTCTCTTGCTGGTGGTTTCGGAATCATGCTCCTGACTAAACTAGGCGGATATCTTTTCGACAGGACGTCGCCGGTGGCTCCCTTCTACCTACTCTCTATTTTCAACGCTTCACTTTTTGTAGGGGTTGTTGCCTACGGTATCTCAGCCGCTGTGAAGGAACATTAATCCTCCCAAGCAAGCCGACTATATTATACCCTGCAATTGTGCCCATCTCCCAATCGTACAAGGACCATTTAGTTAGCCATACACGTACGGGGATATTAAAATCGTTGCCGGCACGATCAGAAATCCTAGTGTACAAAAGGCCACGGCTGTAGAATTGGATCCAACGAGTTCTTCGTGGAGCATTGGATCTGCAGAGTACTCTGCCCCAATGCTAGAAAGCGTTGTGACCCGCCGCCTCATTATAACCTTGCAGCGAGGACTGACCTTAAGACAATCTGTCATATGCAACTGCTCCTCTAAAAGGTTAGCTTTGCCGTGTCTTGCGGCATGCTGTGGCTAGGAGCAATGCTGCGGATCGCAGAAATCATTCTGTTTCGGAAACCGTCAGAATCTACGATCCCTTGGGATTACGAAGTCCATACGCATTACGTTTCCTACACATGATGCTGTTGACTATAAGGAAGCTTGCGCTTATGCTGGCACTGCCAAAGACATCTGAACATGGGCATATTGCTATCGGAAGATGTGGGAATAGTCTGATCAAACGAGCACTGAAGACATGGCTTCTTTTTATCTGCTTAATATCTGGCACCTACCTAACCCAAGGAAATTGGCTTACTTCACGTAAGCATAACTGGCAATCCAATTCTGCCTCAGATCACCAAGAGTTGGCGCTCCTATCTCTGCATGCCACAGTTAAGCTGTTATGATGCGAAATATCAAAAGCTTCCATTGGAGAGGGGTATGCTCCTACAGGGATTGAAGTTTGCTCTTTCTGAAATCACGAACAAACTTTCCTTGTAGATCTACCAATTGTTCACCGTATGAAAGCTAGTCGGAGACCTAGGCATGGGATGGTTTCGCATGAAGCCGCTCCCTTTCAGATATACCGCCCAAAGGAAGACTGGGGTGAATTTTCATTAAGTGAAGGTATGGCCGAAGAGGAGCAAAGCGACCGAACCATTGTATACTATTATCTGCACAGCGCCCGAGGTCTGGAGTCATGGCCCCAACCAATGAAAGAACGCTGCGGTCACCATCAATCATGAGTATGTCCATTTGTCTTCTCGGCTAGTTGGTATTTAGACGTATCCTGCCATCTCTTTATGTCGGTTTCCAATGTTGAAATGCTTCCCCTTGTCTTCGGGTCCAGAGAAAGGCTTGTTTGTGAAAATATCAAGATTGGTTCGACCCTCAGCATATCAGGAAACGACTGGCAATCCTCTTGGTTTATCCGGTCAGACTTTCACGCCGTCTAGCAATCATGTAGTAGCCGTGTCTATACAGACACCTCTTCCGTGCCAGGCTCATTGACGTCTGATGAAGCCTAAACGTCCACGAACCTTGATATTCTACCGTGCTATGTTGGAGGGTTTGTACCGCACCGATTCCACCTGATGCTGGTATTGAGCAGAATATCGAATCGATATCACTAAGCTAAGAGAAAAGCTCCGGCCTTACTACCAGCTGCAAGATCCCATAGCTCCTAAGCCTTGGTTTCACGTCGCGCAGCTGCAGTGCAGATGCCATCGCTTACACACTTTTCCCGGTATACCATGCTTGCCACATCTCCTTGACCTTGTGCAGTGCCTGCTTCACCGCCTCGAGTTCGTCTACTAACGCTGCCTTTCCAAGGTGTCAATAGAACCTGTGCGTCCTACTGCACCCGCTACTCCCACTCCGTACTCTTTGAGCGGAGTTCTGCATGCCTGCTTAGGGAATGCTCACTAGACTCTTCTGGCTGGGCGGTCACGGCTCTTTCTTGATTGGAGCTCTGCCTTGACACCTGAGCGGATCATCGAGTTAGTATTACTTAGGCGTGTTGATTACAGAGAACCCTGCCAGTAACTCCAGCATTGAATTGGAGCCAGAACTTTGGATTTTGCATGTGCCAATGTCCTCTATTCGGTATGGCCCATTTTGTTCCGAAGTGGAGATGAGATCCCGACTCTTTTCTGAACTTAACTTCGAGCTCCAGCGTGTACTACATCATAATGCAATGGATGTAGGCCATGTTGGAGGCGAGGATCGATGCTCTTCGCTTGTGACGATCCCAGGACTTGGCGTTGTTAGTGATACGTACTACAGTCCACAGGCGACGATGGACCCATGGCAAGCTCACAAGCATATGAAAGCTCTTCCTGGCGGCCAATCTAGACCGATAAGTTGGTCGGCGGTCTGCGAAGATTTATGGGAATCTCAAGCTATCCACGTAAGCCACATCAGTTCCAACTACGACTCTGCCGTCGATATTGGCTGCACCAACGAGTCCGACACTCAGGAACATGACTTTCCATCTGTAGGATTTGATGGCAGCCCGATTCGAAACCAGAGATTTCAGTATGATCTACCAGACTCCTCAACGTTTCGACCACCCTTTGTTCAAAGTCTAGACCAGGCCGCATGTGACACCGCTGGAGACAGCTCTTGGCCAATTGGCGGATGGTATTCAGATGTGAAAGCAGTGTCCTCGGCGGGGCATAGCTCGCCATGCTTTTCACGCTTTTCGCATTCTACTTCGGACGATATCTCCACGAACTCTGGATTTGTTAATTATTGTACACAACAGACTCCAGTGAATCAGTCGACAGCGTCCATAGAGCTTCACCTAACAGGTCTCGCGGGCCATGCTACCTATCCATCCAACCCACCATCCGCAAGCTGGTCCCTTGGTACCATGGATCAAGGTTACCAATCTTGTGGCAACAGCGTCTCCGATACGTCGGAGTCGCCGCGCCACGCAAAGGATGAATTTTTGGTACAATCGAAGCAAGCTGGAATGTCTTACCGGGAAATTCGAGTCAAGGGCCAGTTCAAGGAAGCCGAGTCTACATTGCGTGGGAGGTACCGGACCTTGACAAAATGTAGAGAGCATCGGGTAAGGAAGCCACAATGGCACGCAAAAGATGTAAGTCCCCTCGGCCTTGACCCTCCTTGACCCATCGCCGTTGGGCTTAATGGATCCTGACCATAGTCCAGATCCAACTCCTCCGCCAAGCTGTGGTTCAGGTCAGTGCGAGGTCCAAAAACCTCGGAGTACGGCAGCCATCGCTAGGCATTGATGCCAGTTTGGGATTAATACCGTCCTCAAAGATCTCATGGAAGCAAGTTGCCGAGTATATTTCGCTTCACGACGGCACGTATCACTTCGGAAACGCAACTTGCCGGAAGAAATGGGATGAGATCAAAGATTCCTTGTGAGAAAACTCGTTCAGAAAATTAGCACGCGACGAGAAACCACACTAGCCTTCGTTATTAACTGACTTCCTGGCCTACGAACCTTATATCATATGCTAGAAACCTAGGTGTTGTATGTAAGCGAACTGTTTTCTTGTCTTACGTCAAAGCAGAGTACAGACATCGTCAGATGGTCAACCTCGAACGACGCGTTGGGAGAGAGGAGGGAACATTGCTAGGACCTTTATTTCAGCCTCCGCTAGGATATCTCATCCGGTGAAGGGATGAGGTAGTTGCTGAGACTATGCAAGGCGTCACAGATCTTGAGCAGAGAGGTTGAGTAATTCAGTTCATCGTCTTGCAAAGCTCATACGGATTGTTAGGATGCATAATTACCAAATACGCTTGAGTAACGGCTCCGAGTGCAAGCAGCAGCAATCTTGCAATCAACCATGGAAGGGCCCTCGTGGAGCACTACAACCTCGAGAACGAGTGGGCCGGGCGTAACACATCATCTGAGTAAAATCTATCATGAAACCGCGATCTGTGCCCTGCCAATCCCAAAGAATTTTACAATTGACACCATGACGGTGGCTTACCACCAACATTTGCCCTCGGTCGTAACTTCCAGCCTCCTACTGAGATGAACATCATGCATATGTAGCAGGTCATCTGTAACGCTTCTTTGTAGCTCAAATTGAAAAGCAATGTGCTGAACAATATATGGGTAGATTAAAGGCCAAGTGTACTCGGCAAAGTAGGTAGGTATCGTACGTCAGCGACAAATACCATAAGGTGGAGGTGGGAACTTCCCCCACTGCATTTCCCCAAACCCAATGTCGCCTGTCACATTACCAGCCATCATCTCGCCAGCACTTCTTTCCTCTATTCGCTCCTGCCCATATCTTCCTTACCACTCTTGGTATTTTATAACCGGAGTCACTTTGTCTGTACTGAATCGGCCCGACGAGATCCCAATTGTATTTCACTATGCCATTGAAAGAGGAGGGGGAAGCTCAGACGTTAAGCCAGAGCATGCCGAGCGATTGGAAATCGCTCGGAAAATGAGGGAGGCGTTGGTGAAAGCTGCGCCGATTGGAGGACTACCCAAGGTATCTACAACGAGGACTCGTACGAATGCAACGACTGATGGCTTGCATGTACATCCAGGCAATCAACGCCTTGTTCGCGCTGAAAGGCGCAACGCCGCCAGTACTTCTCGATGAACCGCTAGGCTATTCCCCCACCGCCCGAGCAGTGGAGGTTTACGATATTCCATCATCAACGATCCTGCACCGTGGGCAAACCTTCTTTGACAAGATCTATGGCAAAGTCTCGAAGCGGGTAATGGGCCAGATGGATCGATCCGGCACGGAAGATTTGGGCATAACGGCCCGGTTGATGTATGGCTATATTCTTTCCAATACAAGTGTTTTGACTGCCGCCGAGAGCAGTTATGTCCTATTGGCAGGGTTGATTCCACAAGATGTGGGTAAATCGGTCATGCCTGCATATACCGCACCGGATCCCAGCAACTGAGCTGACGGGTTGCCACAGGTCAACCCGCAATTAAAAGGGCATCTCAAGGGCGCCCTCAACAATGGTGCTACGGTTGAGGAAGTCAAGGCAGTGCGGGAGGTCGTAATACGGATATGCGAGGCTTCCGGGATGGCGCGATTAGGGGAGACTGTCCCAGGCGGATGGGGTTGGAGAGGTGAAGTTGCTAATCTATGAGCTGGCTTTACAAATTAAAGAGACCTCCTGTTGACCAACGACAAGCGTCCGATCTCCCACTTGAACTTTTTGGTGCTATATGACAAACGCCGAAAGACTGCCAGTAGCCCGGAGGCCAGGCTTGGAGACACTTGGGTTGGCCTTCGATCTGAACGTTGATACTCCTACATCTGTCGAAGCTATGTACATAGTATCGAAAGAGGTCCCAAATCCAAGCGGCCAGGTAATCCTGGTTATGGAAAAGTTTAAGTAGAAGCGGTCGCTGGAATCGAAGTTCTAGCTCAAATCGGTGGACCAGCAATGGGGGACAAAAGATAAAATAACATTTGTTTCTAGAGGCGAAAAGTTAATAGAAGAGCTTTTCTAGCCGTCATCGCGTGTTGCATCTTGCAAGTAGTGGTGGTGGGCAGCGAAGCCCTACGGCTGCAGGTCATTCTTCCTATGTGGACTGGTTTGCGCTTTCAAGCCCCCAACCGGGGCATGCTTGCCACCAACGGTTCGTACACGGTACAAGGCTGGGTCTTGCCAGGCTGATGTTCTACTCGCTACCTACCTTACGGACCATGCATGGGTTATTGCACAGGAGTTTCTTTCTGATCCAGTCATCTAGATCAACGTATCGTAGTAGATGCGCAAAGCTAATCGATGGCGTATTACTGGTTAATATCCGTACACAGAGCACGGATTATGGCAGAAGCATCGAGTCAGATTCACAAGTACGAGAAGCACAATTTTCATCGGTCGACGTACACAACGGTTGAGACAGTTGAACTCCATGATGCAGCGTGGTAGATTGCAGATTGGCACTCGGAAGGTAAGATTACATTGATTGGCTTTCCTGCTTCATCCCTATGATAAGGCTGGAAGCTAGCCAGATGTTTCACTTAGGGGGTCAGGGTCATCATGACAGCGTATCACTGTGTAAGGTATGTACCTTAAAAAGGGCTTGACTCCCAACTCCCCCCAAGTCATAAGCCCCCAAGTCGCAAGCCCCAAGTTCAAGGGCCAAGAATATCGGTTCGGCACGCCGAAATCCGAAATGCCCTATCAAGCGGAGCGCAGCGGCAGGTCCCACCAAGTGGGAGTAAGTAAAGGTACTTTACTGATGTAAGGTATCTTATCTACCTACTGTACAGTCAGTCTCTGAGGCATATTATTAATTGTTTACTCGCAAGCACCGGCGGTGAATCTGTGGTCCCATTGACCGATCCACTACCACATGGTAATAATAAGGTATGTTCGGGGCGAAGAAGCAGAATTGGTGCAACTCGACCACGGGCCCACGGAGAGAAAGAGAGAGAGAGAGAGGCTGCGTTAACTTAATAATCCGTCCGGAGTACAGAGCACACAGTGTGGAATTGGATTTCCGAAAATGCGCATCAGAATTCGTGTTGCTACAGTGCCTAATAGAAGGAGCCAGATGGGCGATGGCATTGTAGCAAATCACGGTCAGAGGACGCAGCCCACCAGGGAATGATTGAAACACATGAAAAGTTACTTCGAAGTATGTGCCACGCCCTTACAGGATTATTCCCTTTGAGTTCGATCAGCCCTACACGTTGGATGTGTCAGGGCGACGGGTACGAAGTCGGTTCTGACCCGCCAGAAGGGTTAAGGTACCTTACTACTCCGTACTGGAACGCGATCGACACGGAAGAGAAAAGGATGGCACGTGGGAGAGTATCAGGCTAGATTACTTAATTAGGTACTTAGGGCTATTGGAACTGGATTAGGATTTAGGGCCCCATGATTGGGCAGAGCCTTCACGCCGGCCAGCACATCATCATCTCCCAGCAATCCGTATGCGGTAACCCAAGTCCGACAGCACTTGGTCTCCCTGTCGTCTGTAAGGCGAGCGCGAGAATCTTGCTACACAAGACCCGAATCCCATACCGCCAAACGACTGGTGGCCTGATCGATCAGCTAGCGATTCACTGAAAGGGCCATACAGATGAAACGTCGATGACGTGAAGAGGAGAAACCGAACAATCGACATCGACTACAGTAGCAGTAGTAGTTAGTGCTGTCTTTATTCCACGATTTTGCTAATGAGCTGTCAGATTCCTAGCTTCGAACGTGTTTGGCGCGGTAAATGCCACACCAATCATTTGACGAAAACCAGTGCAGACCCATTGACTGCATCCTCACAGCATTCAGTGTCACCGTGAACTATCACTTGCATTGCAAGCGGTGTGAACAGTCGAAGTCAACAAAATACTCTTGAGAATCACTCGGTTGTCGCACACTGACTGACACACACACTTTGCTCTCGTTCGATAATCTGCAATCCTTGTCGCGACTACTAGGTAGTAAAAGGTACCTGGGCTTGATGCAGGTAGGGTTAGTAACACATCCAGAGTGCAGCAGGCACACTGCGGCACTGCCCCCAAAACACTTCTGGTCGTTCCTGGAGACGAACCCAAGGATATGGTTCGATCCATGGGAGCCAGGATGTGCCATCATCACACGTGGCAGCTCGACAGCAGGAATGAAACATGCATGGGTTACATTCGCGGTTCCTTCAAGATCATCATTGTGTTTCACAGTCTTATATACGGACTCCGTTGTCATCATTATGGTGCAACAGTTATTCCTGAACCCCAGGTACTTTGGTCTTCGAATCTTCGTTTTCGCACAACGAGGCTCTCTTCTCCATGCCTCCATGGTACTTTATTTGGCGCGCCACGCTCAGACTCGAGGTGCACTGCAGGTTTTGGCGGTAGGGACATACTACTAGCTAGCATTGATTCCCGAAATAGTGGCATCCATGGATCTCTGCAGATTCTCCCCTGTCTCCATGCAGAGTAACTCAGCCTTGCAATGCCCCCATGTCCGCTCGCCGTAGCCACGGCTTCTTGATCGCTGATTGGATGAGCTACCAAAGGACCACTAACTGTATCCGGAACCAAGAAGCGGATTCCGCCGAAAGAGGAATGGCGCCATGGCTGCCTCACTGCAAGGCTTTCTCGGCTTTTTCTGCTTCACCGCTCACCCTTCCACTGCGAAACGCCGAGGTAAAGAACGTACTTTACTGAACCAGCCAAGGTACTGCACCGGACTCGCCGACTGCGGTCGCAAAGCAAGTCATGGGAATCATGGGGATCATAGGAGAGGGGGAACGAGTGGGAACAACAATGTTCATAATGCTTGGGTATAATAATAATCATCGTTGTTTTGCGACTAAGGTAAGTTAGGGCGACGACTCGATCGGATACAAATCTCCCCCCGTCGTTCGTCCGACAGTTGCTGAACCGTCCACTAAGATAGGACCAACAGAATCATTGAGACAAATATCAACCATCAGCGAAGTCAGAAAACAGTGCGTACAGTACCTGCTGGCAGCGATTGCGGTTACTGTGACTACGTACTACTGTCATTGTTCTTATTCTATTGTTATTCTTGTAATTAATTGTCGGTGATTAATGGGCGGTCGGTCGACGGAAATGTTTCCATTTGCGGGACCCTGTCAGTGCATTGCAGCGTGCATAGGGCGAGCCATCCACGTCCCCCCCAAGCGAAGAAATCAACGCTACTTTACCCAATAATGCAGGTGCTCGTCAGTCGAGTCAATTATCTCCTACTAAGATCGAGAGCCATGCTGGATCATGCTCGTGGATGGCCTGTTCCGAAGCAACTAAGAGATCATTATTACTCCTCCTCCTCCTC